>MDTB01081375.1_pt1 | contig 14019 bp, 29 predicted proteins | sample 811161 | NCBI WGS metagenome assembly MDTB01 (sample SAMN05326650, study PRJNA326480) | marine metagenome | isolation source: seawater | place: Mediterranean Sea | collected 2009
ACTTTTTAGCTCTTTCCGTTACTGTCAGTATCATCTTCAGTTTCCATAACACCATCGTCTGGCATAGCAGCTGGTTCTTCTATTTCGATTTCAGTTGGAGGTGCCATTCCTGCGGCTTGAGCAGCTCTATCCGGTAAGTATGCACCAGAACCTCGACTTCCTACTGGAACAGTCGCTGGCTCTTCTACTATTTCCATAACCATATCACCTTCATCAGCGATCATTTCACCATCTGGCCCATGTGTATGCGGCATTTCACCACCTTCATGTGCGTGCTCTGTTCCATCTGGATGCACATGCATTTCCGGCGCAGGCATATTAGCCAAATGTTTATTTAACTCATGCCAAAGATCTCTGGCATTGCGTCTTGCATCGAGTTCTAAGCCATGCATTCTGGCTTCAGTCTCGATCATTCCCTTGATATGTGTTTCCATATCTTGAGAATTCTTCTTCATATCTTCCATACTTAGAAGCATAGCTTCGGTTACATACATTATTCTCTCCTACGGTTTTGTGAATGTAGTATTATTTATAATCTTTTTAATTTTCCAGGGCTTAAAACATGCAGTTCCTATACTTATATGATCAGCACCAGCATCTAAATAATATTGTGCATGCCAATCTTTTGTAACACCGCCACCGGCTATAATTTCTATATTATCATATGATGATTTAATATAATCAATAATCCGTAATGTATGTGGAACAAGAATTCTTCCACTTAATCCACCTTTATCAGTAGGCAAAGTATTACAAGCGTGTATTTGAGTAAAGCCACTATCGATTATAGAATCTATATCATATTCTGATATTGTAGGAGGAACTTTTGCTATACACCATTTTCTTTTATCGTTTGGAAATAAATCAAATCCTTTCATTTTATGTGGATTTAATGTTTCAACATTAGGACAACTTATATTAATCTCAACATTCCTAAGAGGACTGATTGCGCTTTCTAAATTAATCCAATCCCATTCACTTATAGCTGCAAGGCTTAAAATATTGTCATAACTAGTAACAAGCTTTCCATGTTCAATACCTTTATTTCTTAAACCTATTTTGTTTCTCCAACCATTTGTAGTTGGTCTTAAAGTTTTAATTACTTGCTTCCATAACCCAGGCCTTGGTTCAAATGTCCAACTGCCTGTAACGCTTAAAGCATTTTTAAATCTTAAATAATTCCCAAATGGTGGTGCTATAAAAAACATGTATAAATAATTTTTTGGCTCTGGGGGGTGGATTCGAACCACCACGCCTTCCGCAAGACAATAGGGAAACAACCTATCGCGTCTACCATTCCGCCACCCCAGAACAATTAATCTAGATTCCCATTCATTGCTGTTATGAGTCTAGTTACTCCAATTCCGCCGCCTACTCTTGGTATGAAATCAAATTCTAAAAATTCATTGAGTTCTTTTGTAACTCTTGAAGTTCCAAATTTATCAAACAATAGTTGAGCATAACCACCATCAGATATATCATGAAACATGAATCTCATTTCTCTAGTACTTGTAGATCTTTCGGCTGAACCTATAGTTTCCATACCACCTAATATTACATCAATCTTTTTAGCTTTCTTGAATTGCTCAGGAAATTGAGCCATATTCCAAAAAGGTGATGTGTGATTTGGAAATTCAGTGATCATACCCCATCCTATTTTTTCTTCTTCATCGTGGCCTAACTCTTCAACTCCAAAATGTTCACACCAATCTGCGTATGTTCTTACATCAAGCTCAGGCAAATTTAAATATTTGCAAAGTTCAATTTCCATTTCTTTAAGATCATTAAGATCACCTGGCATTTCAAATTCAAACATTGGAAATATTGTTTCATGTCTTCCTTCTACCGGATTTGGTTCTTGTCTATAAGATGTGGAGACACAAAAAAACCCCTTCGAAGAGGGGTTTCTAAGGAGTTCATACTCCAACCACATTTGTCCCGTTTGAGGGAGTGGCCAGACCTGACCGTTGTATTCGTAAGTAGCTACTGTTTCTGGATCTTCACATGCAGCTAGTATACTTAATCTATTCTGTGTATGTACTTCCAAAAACTCTTTCTCTAAAAAAAAGGACCTTAGTAGGCCCGTAACGTGAGAAAATTGTTTTGGTTCTATAATACTTGTCATAAAATCTCCTATTTAATAAAATCACAATTGATCTATTTATACACGTGATTCGTATATTTTCTTCGCTTCAAATAATAAATCTGTCCAATCATCTCTTTTTTCAATAAAAACTTGTGGCTGTTCATTATCAACTGCGATAAGTATAACTAATTGGGGAACTGGAATTCCAGTTCTTTCTTCAAACATAATTGCATATGCTGAAGCTTGAGCGAAGTAGTTATGGATCCACTCTTTCTTTTTAATTTTTCTTGATGTTTTAAAATCTATAATGCTAAGCTTACTATCAAACACACCGACACAATCCACACGTCCGGCGAGTTTGAGATGCTTTGAATATAATGGTGCTTCGAGTCCGAGTATTTCTGATATGCTTTTATCAAGAATTGGTTGTACATCTTTAAAAGTTGATAATACATCTGGCATAACCTCCTTATCATATTCTAAGTCGTTATCAAGGTACCGTTCGATAATGCCATGTACAGCAGTACCGCGATTAGCAGCTCTAACGCCGATCTTATTCGCCACATCTGGACCGACACGGCGTCTCCACGCCTGAATAGCGTCTTCTGAAAGAACTTTAAGCACAGTAGTGACGGAATTAAAAGAACTACCATCAGGGCATTTATAAGTCCTACCAGTATCCGTTGTTTCAGCGACAAGGTCTTCATATCCCAATTCTATTATGTTGTGGTTGAATTTTTTTCTCAAGGTCTTCTATCCGTTCTTTTAGTTGTTTAATCAGTTCATCTTTTTGTTTTAATTCTTCAAGTCCTCTGTAACCATATTCAGTATATCCTTTAGAAGGATTTTTACGGATCATATTTCTTATAGTAAAAAGTGGATTATCCATTTAAACTCCTATTTTATAGTTACTCTTCTTGTTATTATTCTTCTTTCTTCATTTGTCATTATGGTCCAATCTCTTATTTCATCTTGAGTTCTTCCACATCCTATACAAACACCATCTTTTAAAGTACACACTTTTATGCAAGGACTTTCAATATTATCGTATTTCTTGCCTCTTCTCAAAACATTTTCATATTGTGAGCTGGATGATTAGCCGCAGCTTTTTGTTGTACTTCTCTAAAGCCATCATCAACTTTAACACCCTGACTGCTGTTAGCTCTATACGAAACTTTAGGTATAGATAACATCTGTTCTAGATCAGGATTATTTTTTAAAAAATCTTCACGTTCAGACATCTTCATAATCTCTGTTGTGATTTCATTCGTCTTTTTGTTTTTGAAGCTGTACGATGGCATCAAGCAATTCCTCCAAATTCTTATCAATTTTATTGACTTGTTTCTTAATTTTATTTATTTCTCTTGTAAGAATACTGTCACCTGAATATATACCTTCACTTTTCCAAGAATCAGTTCTATCAATAACATCTGTTGATATTTGCTTTATTCTTTCTTCATCTTGTCTGAGCTTCGATAGCATCCACTCATAGTATCTTTCTGGTTCCGATTGCATTAGGCCTGGATCTGGATCAGAAGTCATTTTCAATACCGTCTTTTACATAAGTTTTACCATTGAAGTGTTTATCCATTTTTTCTTTTTCGGTCATTTCTTTTTTCTCCTCTGGTTTTAACTTATCTATAAATGTTCCGGTATTCTTAGCCTGTTTTGGCTTTTTAGTTTTTGTATGTATTCTTAAATGACGAAATAGATCCATCATTAATCTAGATCCTGTTCAATTATTGCAGGTGGATAGTCTTCTAAACAAACAAAACCTATTCCAGCAGGTGCCACTTCTTCTTCCCATAGTCCATGAGCATGACATTCATGAGGATCTTTAAAATAGTCTAAAGCTTCTCCTTCCACGACTCCTAATGGACTAATAGTTACCATTACTAAAATCCAACCGTAAATCATCCTTGGTATCCTTTCCACCATGTTGGTGCTTCTCTACCCCATTCCCATTTAGCAAATGGTTTTGCTTGGTGATAATAGTTTCTATAAGCCTGCACTGCATCACCTGGAACTAGACAATCAGGATATGCTTTCATAGCCTGTGCAAATTCTGTTATTGGCTTATCTGGAATATTTTCAGGAGGGGCCGCAAGTATCATACCGAGTTTTTCCCAAGTAGCATGTTGTTTTCCACGCCTATAGTGATATTCCTTTGCCATTGCAGCAAAGTGATGAAAGTGCCAGTTGTAATTTGCTTTGCTTTCCATAGTCCATACTGTACATGGATGATAATGGTGAACAGCCGCATAATATAAACTTTCCCTTATATCATCATACTCATAGTACTTTACCATAGTCTTACCGGACCTTGACCTCTTTTTAGTCAATGTGCCGTCTAACATACGATGTGCTGTACTTAGCATTTGAGCTGATTCGACAATCATTTTAGGGATATGCTTGTCACATAACATAATAGCCGCCGCAGCGGGATCTTCATCAAGCACAAAAATATTCAATTAGTTCTCCTTTATAAGATTTGGCCATGCTTCTTGCACAGCTAGTTTAGTTACACCTTTGTATAGGCCTTGAAACTTTTTATCTTTCATTGCAATCAAAAGCGGAGCATCATCTGGATGCACCATTGAAAGCATTCCGATAAACATTTTTTCTCTCTTAGCTGGCATCATTTTATCGCCTGCACCACCTTTAGCAAAATATTTAAAGTTGTTTTTTACCTGTTTTTGTATGACTGCAGGTGAAGTTGATATACTTGCTTCTTTATATGGTGGAGCGCCAGGAGGTAAGAGAAATTCTATCTTATCATCATAGGCACCTCTAAGTACCATCTGAAGAGCATTGGAATTCCATTTGTGAAGTAGTTGTACTTTTTCTTCACGTGTTTGCACTTCACCAACTACTGTTAGTGCTTCATGCAATGTATGATTATTTGGATTTAACATTTAAAAGTCCTCTATAGATTCAATCAAAAGCTTGCATCGTTTTTGTATTAGATAATTCAAAACTTTACTTTTGTTTGGTAGTTTGTAATTACTAAATGTATTTATAATATTATTTTTTAGATCAACTGGTGTTTCACTAAGATCAATAACTTGTTTATTTCTACAATAGTTGCGATACCATGATGCTGCATACAGTAGCTCACCTTCATCAAGGTCTTGTATAATAGCATCCATCTTTTTACGAGTCATAGGTGATTGTCTTTCGCCTTTGACAAAAGTATCATCAGCTGATAGAACATTAGGTACACCGTCACCAGCATCACCTCTCAATATATGTTCCATTAGGTACACTCGTGGATTTTGCTCAACTACTAGCTTTTTAGTCATTGGACTAAACTGAGAAACATTTTTGAATTTCTGTAATTGTTTAAAATCATGATCAGCTGATACAATCATGACATCTTCATGTTGACCAAACTCTTGAGTGTTATGTACCAATGTGCCGATAATATCATCAGCTTCACAACGTTGTTCATGGATAACTATATAAGGCATATTTTCTTTGATTTCTTCTCTAACACGAGTAATAAGATCAAAGATATGTGTCCAATCGAGACTGGATTCTTCTCTACCTTTTCTACGGTTATGTTTGTATTCAGGGAATACTTCTTTACGCCAAGAACTATTATCACAAGCAAGGACCATTTGTCCATACTTGTCACGGTATTTCTTATTGTACATACGGATTGAATTGAGAATCATATGACGGATAAGTGTCTCGTCAATATTCATTCTTTGGGTTATTATGCCTGCGATGGCAATTGCACTGTAATCTATAATAATCATAATATAATTATACCAAATTTTTAACTAAATGTACACCGTTTTTTTCAGTTTTCTTTATCTTTTTTTAAACTTTTTATTGCAACATCAATAGCACCTGACATATCATTCATCATATCATGAAAAGGATGATGTTTTTCATCCTCTTCTTCTGCTTGTCTTCTGCAAGCAGCATATGCAAGATTTGTCAATACCTTAATATCATCTTTAAGTTTTTGATTTATCTCATAATCACGGTCTTCCATGATTTCATATAGAACTTCAGATACTACTGCTACTGTGTCCAGATCATAAGCTATTCCTTCAGGAGGTCGAGTCAGCTCGACAGGAAATTCAATTACTTCACCCATTGATTCCTCCAAGATGCTTTGCGTGTATTTTGCATCCTATAAACTCATTATAGTATTCGTCATTAAGTAGTACATCTTTTTCAAATTGTAGTTTAGTTTCAAAATAAGACATTTGACCTTTTGTCTTACACAACCTTAATATTATTTTTTGAAAGTTCTCTCGGCCCTTTTCTTCCACCAAGCTTTTAACTTTCTCACTGGAGCCATAATAATCCCTCCAATCAGACTCACTCCTTGTACGCACACGTCTTTTACGCGTTTTAGTCTTAGGGAGAGTTTTAGGTTTCCAAAAATTCTTTTTGCCAATGTACCTACGCCCAGTATCAAGCTCCACAATTTCATAAACAAAGCCTTGATAATCTTCAGGGGTTTCGTTAAATACTTCATCATTGTAATACCACATGATAGTATTTATTCATCTTCATATTCGTCTCCTTCTTCGTCATCTTCATCATCATCGTCTTCCCATAAGTCTTCTCCACACGATGGACAAAAGTTTAGTTCGTGTTCTTCTTGATCATCAAATTTGACGTCAAACTTTGCGCCACAATAATCGCACTCTTCCATATCTCCTCCTTATGATAAGTCTCTTGATAATATAAAACTTTGTAGCTCTGTAAAGCCACCAATCATTTTACCATCAACAAAAACCATTGGAACAGTTTTCCATCCATTGGCGTCTTCAAGCACTTGATCTCGGTCTATGTCTTTACCGATAACCAAATTCTCGTAATCTATACCTTTTACCTTTAATAATGCTTTTGCCGCCTCACAGTAATTGCAAGGCGGCATTTCTTTAGTATATAGTTTGACGTTCATTAAATTTCGCATCCACCTGCAGTGCAGGCAAGTTCTTGTGAACCAACAGTCATATCTTGTGTTTCATAGCCTGCCAAAGCTGACCAATCTACACTCCTAGGCATTTTAGATAACATACCTTTGTAAGCTTCCATATCACAATCTTGATACGGTGCTTGTTGGTATGAGTGATCGCTAAATGGTAAGAATGAAACTCCACTCATCCATTCAAAGTTATCAAATACCCATGCACCAACTTCCATCCATTCGTTTTCTTTTACAGTAATAGTTACAGATGGTTTATGTTCGCACCAATGCTTTTGATAAGCCAGCCATAGTTCTAATTGCTCAATGGCAGTCATATCTGTACGGAATACTGCATGATCTGGTGCTTTCATTGGGAATGAAAATACCGAAGTATGACCAGGATTCATAATGTCATCTTCAACTGGAAAACCAGCATCAACCATCATTTGCGTAAGAGGATCTTTTTTATCACCCCTAACGGTCCTGATATAATAAGGATTATGCCTAGCATGTATGCCTGAAGCTGCATCGACAAGCTGTGATACAGTTCCGCTAGGTTTAACACACGTAATGGCGGCACTCTGCGGAATGCCAATTTCCTTAGCAATTTTTGCATTTGTTTTAACAGCCCTTTCTTTAAGTTCTTTTAGAAGAGATTCAATATCACCTTCTTTACCGTTAGTTAAAGGATTATCCATAATACCAGTGATTGATACACCTAACAACCGTTCCTCTTCACAATTCTTTTTCCATTCTTTACTTACGTATTTAAAGTTAACTAATGTAGATTGAAAAGTTCCAAGAACGGCAGCAAGCTCTACCTTCTCTAAAAGAGTTTCTTTTGTGTCATCAGGTCTTACAACAACTTCTGAAAGATTACAGAATTCACGATTACGTAAAATAATTTCACTACATGGATTAGTACCATATTCATGACCTTCAGTATTACGTCTTCCATTTCGAGCAGCTTGCTCAGTTGCTGAGGCACGATTAAAAATACCTCTTTCACCTGATTTTGAATCATATAAAGATTTCCATTCATCCATGAATATACCCATATCAGGTTTTTCTGTATAACACGCAGAGTTATTCGCTAGAGCTCTTTGACCATCATTTTCCCACCATTGACCAGATTTAGCGTGCCTCATTCTGTCGTCAGAAAGGTTTGATAGCGAGATCAAAGCTGATCTCCTTACACCGCCAACGACTACAATTTCAGCAATCTTACATACGATATCATGACATTCAATTGAACTTAATTTTCTACCTGCAGCATTTTTAAATATTCGAGTTGCAAAATTAAACAAACCATTTAGTGGCTCTGGTCCTGATGCTCTACCACCAAAAGTTTTAAGTGGCGTACCGGCTGGTCGGACTTTACTTAAATTCCATTTTGGAACTTGTCCGATATACAACAGGCCAATGAGTTCTTTGAATGCTTTAGCCCAACCTAATTTAGAATCGGCGACTTTAATAACAGTATCAGAAGGAAAGAACTCTTCAGCTACAACAGGTAGCTTTGAAACAAATTGTCTTTCAACAGAAAAACCTACACCTGTTCCATTCATTAAAACGTACAAAATTTCATCAAATGCTTGTACTCTATCAATTGCTACATATGAACAATTATATCCTGCAATGTTTTCTCGTTTCAGTGCTTCACCTGCCGTCATTAAACATCTCATAGATGGCATGACTTTACATTCTAATATTGCTTCTTCTAACTTTGATTTTAGTGATTTATTGATTTTATATCCGTGCATTTCTTCCATGTGATCTTGAAAGAAGTCAAAATATCTTTCTATTGTTTCACCCCAAGTTTCTCTGCGTCCTTTTTCTGGAAGCCAGCGCGAATACCGTGATAAGTGAATAAACTCTTGATAAAGAGTCGGCAAGTGGTTACTTGGCATTAATTTCTCCTGCTTATAATATATTATTTTTTAGTTGTTAATTTCTATTTATTTTCTTCGACTTTTCTCGATGGCCCTCGAGCCAAACCAAAATGAAATAATTGCAGCAAATATTGCTTTTGTTTCATCATCCCAAAGTAGGTTTATAGCCTCTGAAAACTCAGTTCCTTTTTCAAGTGCTTCCATAAGAAGTACTATCTCAATTGTGCAGAATAGGCCAAAGAAGGCATAAGTGATTATTGGTCTTACAGATCTTTGCAAACCACTAATCCATCCTCCTGTACTTGAAATTGCAATGTCATGTTGAATGAGTCGCTTCTGTTCTTCATCAGCTCCCATTTGCTCATACATTTTTATATCGTGATCGTACCCGTCTTTACGAAGTTCTGCCATCACTCTCATCTTTTCAAGCTCATGCTTTTGATCGCTTTTATTAGCGAACGAATCTGTGATTGCGGGTACAGCAGAACTTGCAAACCCTAAAAGGGATCCTAAAATTGATAACATTATTTTGCTCCGTTGTTTCTTCTAAACATTTTGCCTATACTATATTTATGGCGATTGTCTGTTTTTCTAATTCCTGGCGTCAAATCTACGCCTCCACCTGCTACTGAATTTGCTGGTGCTTCTTCTTTTTTTTTCTTTTTCTTTGAGATATATTCATCTCTTATTTGTTTAAAACTTTTCATTAGAAAACCTCTAATATGTTATTATACCAAATTTTGAACCAAATGTACACCGTTTTTTTACCTTTTTATATCTTGTGCAGAAACACATATAGGCTGTTTAGTATTTTTATGATGCACTTTAAATATAGGCATACCGAATACATGACCTTCAGGAATAATGCCTTCGTTAACGATTACTTTAGTATTTTCTTTTGCAATAACATCTCCAGTTAAAGGCGATGCTATATCTTGCTTTAATTCATATTCACCAGGAATGATATTTCCATTTTCATCCTGTGTCCATTCATTTTCTTCTGGTATGAATGTGTCAGTATCAATTTCGATTTGTTTTAGTATCTTATCTAATTGCTCATCATTAAGTTTGCCATGTTCTTTCAACAAAAACAAAGCAGCTGCATATGATGCTAGTCTAGATTTACCAAATGGAAGCTTTTCTAATATTCTTTTAAGATTGAATACTAATCTGTGAAAGTAACTATATTCAGTTCTTTCTTCAGAAGTCTGTGGACTTTTTATTTTTTTTCCATTTTCATCAACTAAGCCTAATTCATATGCTTTCATCTTGTTCCATGGAGTAACAAGGTGTTTGATGAAACGATACGCATAGTATGTATCAGCAGCTCTTGAAATTATCCCCATTAGATTCCTCTTAGTACTTTAATTATATTAATATCTAGAGGAACATCGACGTAAATATCCTCTTTCAAATAGTTTAAGAATACAAGAAACGTCTTTAATGCTGGCCAATGTTGTTCTTCAACTTTAAAGAACAATAATTTAATAGCTGCTTCAATACCAAACACATTCTGTATAATAATAAGATGATTAAGTATTAAACGTTCTTGTAAATCACCTGCAGACGTATATCTTCTGAAAAGTCTTTTTAGATATTTGAATCGTTGTATATCTTCTTTAAACTCTTCCATAGATGTACACTGCTTATTTTCATAATGTTTAGTCGCATAAAATAAAAAGTTTTTATTTGTTAACTCGTCAAGTAATTTCATAATATCCTCAGGTTTTGTCTTACCTGATTATATATTACGATTCCATGTGTTCAGTTAATTCTTCAATTAAATCATCTTTATTTTTGCGTCTATCTAATTCAATACCGTGTTGACGACCTAAAGCTTCAAGTTCTTTCTTACTCATATCATCCATTGATTTAGATGCAGGTGCTTCATTTAATTGCTCAGGTGCAGGTGCACTTTCGCCATTCCATTCTGCAATATGTTCTGCTGAAAGATTTGCGCCTTTTAGTTTTTCGCCTTTTACGGTGTAATATCCATCCGGTTTAGCGATTGCTTCTTCAAGCCAACCTGGTTTACTCATTGCCATTATTATCTCCTTACATCTTTAAGTGTTTTAGGCTTGGCTGCCTGTTTCATTTTTTCACCACCCTGCTTATTACTATCTGCAGGATAGTCTTTCTTATCAACTTTACTGCGGTGCATATCCAAAGCTTTTTTAGTTTTATCAGCCATATTTTTTTGAGTAGGCAAATCTGGATTTTCTTCTGGTTCAACTTCAGCTGCTTTTGGTGATGCATCATGAGAAGCTTTTGCTTTATTCTCATTCATTATATCTACATAACTTTTTAACATTGTATTTTCCTCAACACTTTCGCCTTTCATAGATTTACTGATGGCCTTACGTTTTTTATGTAAGAATTCATCAGATGAGTCTACATCTCCGTCGTTATCAATGTCCTTATCTTTTCTGTCATCAAATTTTTTCTTGACAGCAACTTTATTAACAGGGTCCATTGCTTCTTTAGGTTTATCGTGTGTATATCCCATTTTAGCTAATTTTTCATGATCCTCAGGTGTTTTGGCTTCAACTCCTTTACCGGTTTTTGGATCATACATCATATGTGGGTATTCCACTTTTTCTTGCATGCTCAAGTATAATTGAGCAATCTTCTTAGTTTCATTATCCATGAGCTTGCCTCCTTTACATTAAATAATGACCTATGCCGGCCGCGGTACCTGCCGCAATTATAATCCAACATATTCTATTTATAATTGTTATTGTTCTAGTATTGGCATCAACACATCGTTGAATGTCATCTAGTTTTTGTGAAAGTCTATTCATTCTTTCACGCATATTATCGTGATCATCTTGCAAGGCTGCTATTTTCTCCTCTGCTCGAGCAAGAGATATCATGGCGTCTGCAAGCTTATCGATCTTTTGTTCTATTCTCGTTAGCCTATCTTCTACATTGTCCGCCATGTGTTACCCCTTAACTAAGTTCATTGTTGATACTTTTTTTATTTATCAACAGAACTGCCTAAAACAAAATTTTGACACGTCCATTTATTTGACACTACTTATTGTCATTTTTTTGACAGTTACAACCGCCATTACCTTTAGCTGTAACATATCCTGCTACTATACCAACTATACCGACTAAAGCGTTATTCAACAAAGCTAAAATACCTTCATCAAATTCACCACCATGTTCAGCTGCTATCATAAATTCATCTACAACAATTAGTCCTAACAAGCCCATAAGACCTATCGCCAAAATCATTACAGTTATATCTTTCATCCTTGACATAATTACTCCCTAGTTATCTACTTTTTTACCCGCTCGCCACTGATAGCATGACCAGTAGCGTGCTTTGAATTTTGGTCCTGGGTTATCACAATTGTGCCTAGCTCGAAATGATTTTCTTCTTGCTGGATCATCTCTTTTGATTTCCATATTTGGATCACCAAACCTTACGACAACAACTTTACCATTAGGACCCATAGTATAAACTTTAAATTTTTTATTAGGATTTTCTGATGTCCTAATTGGATCGTTAAGTGTTACTTTTTTTCCTTGATATTCTGCTTCAGTTAATTCTAGATCTTCATAAAGATCTGCACACTCACAGAACTCATCAATAGATTCTTCTCTATAATTTTTAAATTTATCCACCAAATTCATGTCCTGCCACTCTTTTCATTTGTTTATTATATTCTGCCTGTGAAGGCTTATCCTTATATAACCTTATAGAAATTTCTGGTCGGTCTTTACCTTTGATTCTCCAGTTCTTTCCTTTTTCTTTATGTTCAGGCTTTGTAGTCTTTACAACACGTCTTTTGTAACCTGCTTCCCATGATTCTGGTTTACCACCTTCTCTAATTTCTCTGAAGGTCTTCATTTAATTTCGCCTCTAAGTCTTTTAATTGCACGATTCTTAGCAGTCTTTATACCAGCTTTTCTTTTACGCATTGTATCTAAATCTTTTTCCATGCCTGGTTCTTTTCTCAAATGTCTAGCAAATGCTGAGTTTCCCGCTTTGTCATGTGATTGTTTAGCTTTATCATAATACTTATTAAGCATCTTGGCAGAGATCTCATTTACATCTTCATCTTTAAGATCTTTTATTTTCTTATCGATTTTTGCAACTTTTAAATCTCGTTTCTTTTGATCAACATCTACTGTTGAAATTCTTTCTAATAATGATTTAAGACTTACCATCATACACTCCCTTATTTGTTACAGACATTGGCATTGCAAACCCGTTATCTCTTGCTTTCACCTGTGCTTCAATCTCACTTCTTGCATGTATATTACCTTCTTTTTGATTTTTATCTCGTATGTGGTATACAAACATTTGTTTACTTGAAGTTACAAGTTTAGGTTTAGTGGTCTTAGGCTTTTGTCTTAATTTAGCTATACCTGCTTTTGCTTTTGCAAGTCTTTGACGATCTGCGGCCGCTTTCTTTAATCTTGCTAATTTTGCTTGAGCAGAATCAGCTCTACCTGCGGTGCCAAAACGAAAGTTTCCTTTCTTATTAACTACACTAGATTTAGCTACTTTTCCAAGAGCTGATCCAGTTTTCTTTACAACTTTAGATGTTGCTACTTTCTTTACACCAGTAGCTACTGCTTTAGCTGCTTTATATGGTACTGTTACGGGGAGAGTAAGTACCTTCTTAGCAGTTCTTGCAATACCACCAATGAATTCAGTAAGTTCTTCAAGTTCTTTATCATTTAACGTAGCAACATATTCATCAAACTCTTTATCATTGAGTTCGAGTAATTTTTCCTCGTTGATATATGACTTAAAGGTTTTCATTATATGTCATCACCTGGATCTTTTATATCAGCTTTAAAAACTCTCTGTAAAGACTTCATTAGTTTTGGAACATCTTTCATCGGTATATTTACGTATGCACCTGTGAGTTTTCTTTGCATTCCTGGCATTGTTTTAGTTTGAGTTATCTGTAAACCTAGTCCGCCTGTTGCAGAATATCTTGTAAGTTGAACGTGTTGTGTCCCTGTAAAACTAGTAGACTCTTCAATATTTTCTACTTCTTCATATCTTACAATTTGACTACCTCTACCAACTTTAGGCTTTTCTTTCTTTTTGTTTCCAATATCAAAAGGCATTTTTGCTAGACTAA
>MDTB01121259.1_pt1 | contig 14019 bp, 10 predicted proteins | sample 811161 | NCBI WGS metagenome assembly MDTB01 (sample SAMN05326650, study PRJNA326480) | marine metagenome | isolation source: seawater | place: Mediterranean Sea | collected 2009
ATTAGATTATCTAACCTAAATTTCAAATCTGACAAAATAATTAGTAATGCCAATCCACAGCAAGTTGATTATAACTGGGGCACATCAGAACTAGTTAATTGGTCATCTTTGGACGGTATACAATTGACAGGAATGTTGATTAAGCCTGAAGATTTTGATCCATCAAAAAAATATCCAATGATTGTAAACTTTTATGAAAAAAGTTCAAATAGTCTACATTCCCACAGGGCACCAAATCCAGGAAGATCTTCTATCAATTATAGTTTTTATACGAGTAGGGGTTATTTAATTTTTAATCCTGATGTATACTACAGGGTTGGATATCCAGGCGAAAGTGCTTTTAATTGTGTAATTCCTGGGATAACCTCATTGATTGAAAAAGGGTTTGTAGATAAAGATAATATTGGTGTACAGGGTCATAGCTGGGGAGGTTATCAAGTAGCATACTTAGTTGCAAAAACTGATATTTTTAAAGCAGCAGAGTCAGGAGCGCCAGTCGTAAATATGATTAGTGCATATGGTGGAATTAGATGGGATACAGGACTCAGCAGACAATTTCAATATGAGCACACACAAAGTAGAATTGGAGGAACACCTTGGGAGTATCCTCAGAGATACTTTGAAAATTCACCAATATATAACATTGATAAAATAAACACACCCCTTCTAATAATGCACAACGATAAAGATGGTCATGTTCCTTGGTATCAAGGTATTGAGTTTTTTATGAGTTTAAGACGTTTATCCAAACCTTCTTGGTTGTTAAATTATAATGACGCAAGACACTGGCCACTAAAAATGAAAAACAGGAAGGATTTTAACATTAGAATGCAACAGTTCTTTGACCATTATTTGAAAGGGGCAAATATGCCTGTTTGGATGCAGAAAGGAGTGCCTGCAATTGAAAAAGGGATTAATCAGGGTTATGATTTGGTAAAATAATAACTTGCTAAAATCATTATAGCTTTAAGCTCAAAAAGAGAAAAAAACAAATATTTTATAATTATACCGATATTTTCATTGATAATAATTTTCCTTTTGTCCCAAAATTTCTTAACAGTAATACTCAATAATTTTATTTATTGGGTTTAGGTTTAATTAATAAAGCAGTGATTAACTGATAAAAATTAGTACATTATATAAGGGAATTATTTAAGGAAATGTTATGGGATTCGTAATCAGATGAATTATTCAGTTATGATACAATTTCTTCAGTTATGTGAATTTATTACATTTATGTTTATGAAAATATATATAATTTTAATTTTGACCTTCCCTTTATATCTTTCATCTCAATACACAGGAGCAGTGCCATGGAAAAACTGTTTTGGTATAAATGCAGAATGTAAAACATATCCAAAAGACGGTTATTTAGTAGGTTGCTCTAACATCAAAGTTAAATCATCTTCAGACCCAGTTTTAGTTATTATTAAGAAATCCGATAAAGTTATTAAACATGCATACATCTCCGGAAGTAGTTCATATAATTTTCAAGTGCCTGATGGAATTTACCAAGTCTTTTTTTATTACGGAGACAATTGGAATAGCAATAAAAAAATGAAATCAGGTGAATGTAGCAATGCTTATGGTGGATGGGAAAAAAATGAATTTGTCTCGAAAGATAATCCTATTTCATTGGAAGGACAGATAATGACTTACACCCTAACTAGAGTTAATTATGGAAACTTTAACCCAAAACGAAGTAGTTTAGATGAAGCTCTCTAATTTCTGTACAATCAAGTTTTAGCTGGAATTTTTTATTATTATTTGTTTGTTTATCAATGTATTAAACCTATAGTTTAATTATATTTATAAAAAACAACTCAATTCTTAACCCAAAAAAATTAATTATGAAAGGATTTAAACAGTGTGAAAAAAATCATTTTTACAAAGAAAATTTAGATGAATGCCCATATTGTCCTAAAGGTAATCCTAGTGAACCTTCAGGAAATGCTCCAACAGCAATATTAAATAATAATGAAGATAATTCTACTAAAACCGTTGTTTTTGGTGATCAAAAACCTGAAAATGTTAATCCTCCAAAAAAAGATTTTGATCCTACAAGAACTATTGTAACGCCAAGCAAAAGTTCAGATGATTCAGAATCAGAAGATCTTCAAATTTCTAAAAGAAAGTTAAGAGGATGGTTAGTCACATTTGACATAGAAGAGTTCGGTACAGATTACAAAATATTTGAAGGAAGAAATTTAATAGGAAAGAAATCAAATTGTGATATTACTGTATTAGATAATGAAGTTTCTTCGGAACATGCTGTAATTTTATTTAGAAAAGATAAGTTTGAAATATCTGATCAAATGTCAACAAACGGTACTGTTCTAAATGGTGAGCTTCTTGAGTCTCATAAGCCTAATGTATTAGTTGATGGTGATGAAATAGTTGTTGGAAAAACCAGTCTTTTATTTAAGACTGCTATAAAATAATAACCGTTTCATATGAAAAAAATATTTATTCTAATTACAGTCTTTGTTTTTAGCTTATCCACCTATTCTCAAATACAGTTTTATGATGATTCTACAAGTGTAGCTGATTTTCCAGAAATTTCTTTTCAGATTAATGATAGAGATCCAGATTTAAAAGTTAAATCTGACTTTATTTTAAGAGAAAGACTGGATCAATTAAAAGTTATTGATACATTTTCGTTTAGCCATTTAAAAGATTCTCTTTCATATTCAGACGAAAATAAGTGTATTTTGGTTATGATTGAAACCCTTGGCCATTCTGATAGATATGAACAATTAGGTACATCAATTACTGCAATTAATAACTCACTATCAAGATTCATCAATAAGGGAGATAAAGTAAAACTTGTTTGGTTTGCTCTTAGAAATGCTGAAACAAAAGTTTTAAATGATATTAATCCAAAATTTACAGATAGTATAAATGAGATAAGATCATATTTAAATAAATTTTTACTTCCAGACAATGACTCTACAAATAATATTGTGTCAAGCATAACCGGTGCCTTAATTGAAGGTGTTGATGTATTGGATAAACTTGATAGTAGCTTACCTAAATCAATTATATTAATATCAGAGGAAAGAAATAATAAATATGAAGGAGTTTCCAATGGTGAAGTTATTGCAGCAGCAAGGGATAAAGGTGTTGTAATTAATACAATTAAATACAATAGATTTAAAGATGAACAGTTTAGTATTCCTACAATTTCAAAGGGTACATATGGTGAAAGATTTGTTTTATCTCAAAGTTCTGGAAATCAAAGGGTAAATAATAAGAAGAAAAGTGAGATAGAAAATAGAGTTGTACAAATTTCAAAAAACCTTGTAAAACAATCCAAGGGAAATAACTATAAATTTTCTTTCTTCACTAAAAATGATATTAAAGATGGTAAAAACTATAGAGTTCAAGTAGAGGTAACTGATTCAGAGCAAGTTGAAGAATTATCATACAAAGCACCAGGAAACTGGGTAGTAGGACAATTTCAAAAAAACTTAATTCTTTCAATTGTTATCTCTATTATTCTTATTGTTTTAATTACAATTTTAGTTTTAAAAATATTTAGATCATACAAAGAGAAAGCTTTGGCAAGAGAAAATGAAATGTTAGAACAAAGAAAAAAAACAGAACTGCAACAAGAGGAAATTGATAAGCAAAACAAAGAAATTGACAGAATAAAAAATGAAGAGATTGAAAGGCAAAAAATTGATTCAGAAATTCAGAAAAAGAAAAAAGAAAATGAATTAATAACAAAAATGCTTCAAAATGGAAACTTTCCAATTCTCAAAGTAATCGAAGGTAATAATTCAAAAACTTATGAGGTTAATAAGCCATTATTTACTGTTGGAAGGTCTAGTAGTAATAATCTTACTGTAAACAATCCACATATTTCAGGCAATCATTTTAAAATTTCTTTTGATGGTAATGATTACAAATTAACAGATAATGGAAGCACAAATGGAACATTAGTTAATGGTTTTAAGTACCAGGGTAATTCGGGTAGTACAAATCTCAATGATGGAGACATAATCGAGGTTACTGAAGTAACAATAGTTTTTTATAAATAAATATGAATTTAAATCACGTTTCAAAATCAGTTGTTGGATTAGTAAGATCTGCTAATGAAGATTTTATTGGAGATTTTATTACCAAAGATAACTTAAGAGTTTTCGTTGTTTGTGACGGAATGGGTGGCCATGTTGGAGGTGCAAAAGCTTCTCAAACTGCCGTTAATAGTATTAGTGAATATTTTAACGGAAATCCAAGTGGAATCGTTCAGGTTGCATTGAAAGAAGCCATAGAGTTTGCAAACATTCAGATTTATGGCGAATCTCAAACGAATCCAAGCCTTAGTGGAATGGGAACTACATGTGTGGTATTTGCTGAAAAAGATGGACTACTATATCTTGCTCATGTTGGAGATAGTAGGTGTTACATATTTTCAGATAATAAATTATATCGTATAACCAAAGATCATTCGTATGTTCAAACATTAGTTGATAAAGGTGAAATTTCAGATGCAGAAATGGAATCACACCCTAGAAAAAATGAGTTGACAAAAGCTTTAGGGATATCCGATTCTGTTGATGTTGAAGTTGTCTCAGACCCAATAAAAGCTAAAAAAGGAGATAAATTTTTATTGTGTAGTGATGGTTTAACAGGACTTGTAACGGATAAAATAATCGCAAGAACTATTAGAGACAATTCTGATCTGAATTCTTGTGTCAATCAATTAATCAAATTAGCAGAAGATGGAGGAGGACATGATAATATTTCTTCAGATTTAATTGAGGTTCTTGAAAGTGAACACAAAAATTCAAGCTTTGTAAGCAAGAACAATCCTTCTTTTAATCAAACACAAACTCAGGATGGAATAACAGAAAAAAAATCTTCATTTATTTATAATAAAGTCTTTTTATTATCAATGATTATTTTAATTATTATTGGTGGAATTTATTATTTTGAATTTAATCCAGTTGCTAAAGAAACAAAAAAGGAACCAACAAAAGTTGTTGTTCCAAAAGAAGAATACATAAAATTGACATTCGAAAATTACATTGATTCAATGAATATTAATGGTTTTCATGAGGATTTTATGAAAATGGTTCAAGAATCTCCTAAACTAAAAAACCCGAATAGTTTTGAGAGTAGTTTTCAAGTTTTCTTTTTCTCAAAAGAGGGCAGATTGTTGCCTATAGATGAGTATAGAGAATACTTTGGTAAATCCTCTCAATGGAACAAAAATCAGGATAAAAGAAGTAAAGATGATTATTTAAAAATTTTAGTAAAAGATTCAACACTTATTAATCATTCAGTTAGTCCCAAAGATATTGAGATTGTTGAAAATAATAATCAAGATATAATCTTCTCGGAAAAACAAAAAAAGGAAATTGATGAAATAAAAAAACAGAAAGCAGAGGAAGAAAATAAAAAGAATGAGGAGGAACTAATATTAGACAAAAAAAAGAATGACAGCATTGCAGATGCGGAAAAAGAAAGTAAGAAAAAGAATAAGAAAAAAGAAAAAATGAAGAAGAAAAAAGATGAAAATGAATCTAGTGAAAATGAAAAAAGTGATTCTGAAAATGAAGAGAAAGATGAAAATGAATCAGAAAATAAGAAAGATAAATAAGGCTGAAAAATGTTTCCAGATTTAGGCTCAAAACAGTATGAATTTATAAATAGAATCGGCGGGGGGGGATTCGGTGTAGTTAACTTAGCAATAGACCTACATACAGGTAAGCCTGTGGCAATCAAATCAATTCACAAAAATTATAATGACAGAAAAGATTTAATTGAAAATTTCAAAAGAGAAGCAAATATTTATCTGGATTTATCACACCCAAATATTGTCAAATTAAATGCATTTATAATTAACAATGGAGTCCATTTGGTGATGGATTATGTCGAAGGAAGAACTTTGGAGGATTTTATTAATAAGGAGACGGGCCCTATTCCGACAAGATTGTGTTTAGATTTACTTACTGATATTATATCTGCAATAGATTATGCTCACAATAAAAATATACCAATTGATGGTTATGAACACGGTGCTTTACATCTAGATTTAAAACCATCAAATGTTTTAATAACAAAAAGCAATAAAGCTATGGTTATTGACTATGGAATTTCAAAAGGTTCAACTGAAAAAAGAAAAGTAAGAGAACATACAAAAATGTATTGTGCCCCTGAGCAATTAGATGCAGAAAAAGATTTAGACAAGAGAACTGATATTTATTCTTTAGGATTATTAATGCATCAGATGTTATGCGGATCATCTCCATACACAGCTGATTCCAATGAAGAGTTAGAAGGTAAAGTAAAATATAGAAAAACAAAGAGAATGATTGATATATACCCAGCTATTTCTAAAGAATTTCAGGAAATTGTTGATAAGGCAACACAAAAACAACCTGATTTACGTTATCAAACATGTGGAGAATTTTTAGAGGACCTGGATTATTTATCAAATAAATCAAACACTACTTTATGAAGGTTATAAGAGTTGGTCGAGGTAAAAATAATGAAGAGGTTTTAAATGACTCGACAGTCTCAAGAAATCATTTAGAGATTTTTTTTGGTGATGATGGACTTGTAGTAGTAACAGATTTGAACTCCGCCAATGGAACAACTGTTAATGGAAAAAAAATTACAACTCCAACAAAACTAGATTCTTTAGATATTTTAAAAGCTGGAAACTCTTTAATCAAATGGAAAAATTATTTAAAAGACAGTAATGATGATAATCAAGAAATTAATACTGAAATAAAAGAAGAAGAACAAATTAATGAAATTGAAGAAAATGATTTTAATTCAAAAAATCAATCAAATAACTTTATTAAAGATTATAAGAAAGAACTCATAACGCTTTCAGTAATTTCTTTTTTATTAATAATAGTTTTTCTATTTAAAGATAAATTCCAAAAGGTTGAGGGAGCAATAACAATGTTTGAAAAAGTTGAAACCTTATACACAAACTATGTTGAACCAATTTTTGATAAAGTTTCTCCACAAAAAAAACAAAAAACTGATGTAACCTATGATTTTACTTGTATGAATAATAACCCTGAAAATGAAATCATCACCGGTCTGGGTGATTTTAAACGTACTACAGATGAAATATTTCTTTCAGATGTTCAAGTATCAATCAATGATGAAATTAAAATGGGTAATAATCTTTTAAAATCTTATAAAAGTCAATATACAGTAATAAGGTCAGGGGAGATCGTTAATTATTTAAGGAATATTTTAGATGACTTGACTAGTAGGATTGCTAAACCAAGAGGATTTAATTATCAAATTTATTATATAAAAGGAGATGAAGACAATGTAATTACATCAGGTGGTAAAATTTTTGTCTTTGAAAAGTTTTACAATAGGTTTGATAATAGCTCTGAAGTTGCAGCTGTTATAGCTCATGAAATTGCTCATAATGAAATTGGCCATTTGACTAGCTACGTAAAGAAGCAAAAAGTTGCAAATGATTTTGGGGTCTTTGGTGAGATATTTTTAGAATTAGAAAATGCCTTTACACCACCAAGTTTTAACCAAAAACAAGAAGTTCAAGCTGACTTGTTCGGAATTGATTTAGTTTACCCTACATCATATAATCCATGTATTTCGATTGATTTTTGGAAGCGATTAGCTGAAAGTGAGAGACATAGAGATTCATATGAAAATTTTATAACCACTCATCCAACATCAACTAGCAGACTAAGATGCATTAGGAATCATTTAAAATCAAACTATAATATTAATTGTAATTGATAATGAGGTATATATATACATTATTCACTTTAGTGTTTCTTATATCATGTTCGAGCTTTGTAAAGCCCCCAGAGTTAATATCGATTGATGGTTTTGAGTTTTTAGGAGAAGAAAATGGGAAATTTGCTTTCTCATCAAATTTAGTTGTTTTAAATAAAAACAACTTTAAAATAAAAGCAGAGGAAATTAAATCACAAGTTTTATTTGAATCTCAGGTCATAGGAGATTTTTTAATTGACAAAGAATTTTTTATTGAAAAAAAATCTCAAAAAAATATAAGTGCTCAAATTTACCTTAATCCAAAAAATATTAATTCATCTTTATTTTCAGATGAATTAAAGAGCTTACTCATTAAAGGTTATGTTAAAACTCCATTTTTAAACCAAAAAATAAATTTTCAATACGATTATATTTTTAACCTTAATGGTATAATGGATTCTTTTGTTGATGAACAAATTTCAAAAAGTGTATTTAGAGTAAAGGAAATAAAACTAAAAAAAATTATATCGAAAGTTGCACAAATAGAAATTTTACTAAACTTTTACAATGATTTAGGTTTTGATATTAAGATTAAAAACTTTAGTTCTATCATTTATAAAGACCTTGGAAAATCTAAGGTTGTGGCAAGGTCTAATAATTTAGAAATAATTAAAGTTGATAGTCAAAATAATATTGATTTTCCAGCAAACATAGATCTTAAACTCTTAAGTATTAGCCCAAGTATGTTGCTAGGTTCTCTAAGAAACGATTTGAATTTTTATATAGATTTTGATTTTATAGTTGAGGTTTTTGATAATGAATTTCCAATAATTCTTTCTAGAACAATAGCAATTGATTTTAAAAATCTTGAAATTTCAATTGAATGAAAAAAGAATCTTTCAAATTATTTTTTTATGATGAAAGCCAGCTGTTTAAAAAGGTTTTAATCCAAGAGGATTTTTCTTTGATGGTTGGATCTAATTCGAATTGTGACATTATTGTTTCTAATAAAAGGATTTCAAGAAGTCATTGTCAAATTATTTACATTAAATCTGATCACTTAAAATTAATTGACTTAAATAGTACAAATGGTACTTTTTTGAATGGAATTAAATTAAAACCTAGTATTCCTTATAATTTGAATTTAAAAGATCAAGTTCAATTAGCTGGAGTAAGTGGAATTATAATTTCTATTGGCTCTGAAAATATACAATCAAGATATTTAGAAAATCAAAAAAACATTCTTGAATTATTTAAAAATAAAGATATAATCACTGTTGGCAGAGATTCGTCTTGTGATTTAAGAATTAATGATAATAGAATTAGTCGTAAACATGCTTCAATTAAAAAGTTATCAAATGATAAATTCTTATTAAAAGATTTAGGATCACTTAATGGTATTTATGTTAATGGCTCTAAAGTAAATGGTAAAAAAACTATTTCTAAGGAAGATAATATTTTCATTAGTAAATACTTGTTAAAAATTGATGGTAAAGCAAAAGATTTAAGCGATGAATTAGCTATAAGTGCAATTGGAATTGAAAAGGTTTATCCTAATCAGAAAAAAGGAAAAAAAGCATTACATAAAATGGATATTTCTGTCCCTTCAAGGTCTCTATTAGCAATTATGGGCCCATCGGGCTGTGGTAAATCAACATTATTAAAATCCCTAAATGGAGAATCTCCCCCTACAAAAGGCAGGGTTTTAATTTTTAATCAAGATTTAATCACTAATTATGAATATTTAAAGACACAAATTGGTTATGTGCCACAAGATGATATTGTCCACAAACAATTAACTGTTGAACAATCACTCTTTTTTGCTGCAAAATTAAGGATAGCGAATATTAGTAGGGCGGATATTAAAATTAAGATTGATCAAATTTTATCTGAGTTAAATATTAGTCATATAAAAAAGAATTTGATTTCTGATATAAGTGGTGGTCAAAGAAAGCGTGTATCAATTGCTATTGAATTGTTAACTGGCCCTATGCTGCTTTTCTTGGATGAACCTACATCTCCGCTTGACCCTCAGACAATTGAAGACTTTTTAAACATACTAAAAAAACTTTCTGAAAATGGAACAACTGTCATAATGGTTACCCACAAGCCTGAGGATTTAGATTACATGGATGAAGTAATTTTCATGGCTGATAATAATGGTGGAAAAATTGTTTATTATGGTGATTCAACTAAGTATAAAGATTATTTTAATGTGAATAATGCAGTTTCCGTTTTTTCACAAATTTCAGGAATTAATTCAAAGAAATGGGTTGAAAAATATTCAAATCCAAGACCATTATCTACTACCCAAGACAAAGAGAAGGTGTTGATCAATAAATCTAATCAAAGTTCAATAGAACAATTTTTTTGGTTAACATACAGATATTTTAAGATTAAGACTAATGATAAAGTGAATACATCTATTATGTTATTACAAGCCCCTATTATTGCATTACTAGCTTGTTTGGTTTTTAAGGAGGTTACACTATCTGTTTTATTTATTATGGCTGTTTCAGCAGTATGGTTTGGATCAACAAATGCTGCAAGAGAGATAGTGGGTGAACTTCCTATATATAAGAGAGAAAGAATGTATAATTTAAAGCTAATACCATATATATTTTCAAAAATTGCTGTTTTATCATTATTCTCTATAGTTCAATCGTTTGTTTTTATATACATTCTATATTTTTATTACAGTGATTCAAATTTTGATATATACTTTAATAATCCTTTTTCTGCATTTATATGGATGTCTTTTCTAACTATTTCATCAACCTTTTTAGGATTATTATTATCCGCTATTTTTGATACTTCTGAAAAGGTACTTGCTGTTGTTCCAATTGTATTAATTCCTCAAATAATGCTTGCTGGATTAGTTGCAAAGATTGGATCAACAACTGTTGAATTTGTTAGTTATATGACATTTACAAGATGGGGTATTGAGGGGTTTGGGAATATACAGGGAGATATTGTAACAGATAACCCTTTAAACAAGACTGCAGATGCTGTTGAATTATTGAAAAATAGTTTTCATGTATCATATTCAGATCATTTTAACTCATCTGGAACATTATCTCTAGATTTTATGGCTATATTCTGTCTAGTTTTGATGATGTTTATATCATTATATTTAATTTTAAAAGGCAAAGATTCTATATAGATGAGAGAGTTTGCTAACTACGAAATACTAAGAAAAATAGGTGAGGGTGCCCAAGGTGAGGTTTATTTGGCTAAGGATAAACGTTTGGGTAGAAAGGTAGCTATTAAGTCTTTACATGTAGATTTAATTACCAATACTGTTTTAAAAGAACGTTTTATAGGTGAGGCTAAACTTTTAGGTCAGTTGAGCCACTCATCAATTGTTTCTCTATACGATTATATAGTAGACACATCAGGTTATCATTTAATAATGGAGTATTTGAAGGGAAATCAGCTTGATGATTACATTAATAAAGTTAGTGGACCAATAAACGAAATCAGAGCTATTGATATTTTTTTACAAGTTTTAGATGGTATTCACCACATTCACAAACTAAATATTGTTCATAGAGATATTAAACCATCAAATATTATAATAGATGAAAATGATAAAATAAAGCTGTTGGATTTTGGTATAGCTAAAGATTACAGTAATGATCCAAATTTAACTGTAGTTGGTCAAAGCGTAGGAGGAACACCAATGTTCATGAGCCCTGAACATATATCAAATGCAAAAATTACAGTACAATCAGATATTTATAGTCTTGGTGTAACTTTTTGGAATATGCTAACAGGAAAGGCTCCCTATCATGGATTGTCTCTAGCAAAAATTTATTCAAAAATTGAAAATGAGGAATTACCACCAATTGAGAAAATTTATCCTTTTGCAAGCAAAAAATTAAACGATATTATAAAAAAAGCTACTGCTAAAGATCCCAAAAAAAGATATGACAGTTGTTTAAGTTTTATACGAGCAATTGAATATTTAAAAAAGTTATTGATTTCAAAAACTAACTCAAAAAAGACTAAGCTTGACATTAATACTGAAAAAAACATCGATGTTCGAGTAAAAAATGTTGAAGATGCTTCATTTGTTGTTAATCATATTGGACATATTGGAACAGAAATAACTTTTTCAGGTAATCCAGGCACAAAATTAAATATCCAAATTCATAAAGAGGGGTATAAATCAATTTATAAGAAAATGGTCATTAATGAGGATCAATTGATTGAGTTTGAACTTAAAAAAAGAATGCCTGCTTTTGTTAGTTTGATTCTAGTTGCTTTTTACCTTTTTATTGAAACCTTTTTTAAGATTGCTGCATTTTTTATAAATAAGAAAATCTTAAAACTGGATGAGTCAAAAACAAATAATATTTATGAAAATATTGATAAGGCTAATGATAACTTAAATAATAATATTAAATCAGTTAAATCAGGAACTTTAGAACTATCATCTTTTTTTGGAATTATAATAATTATCATTTTAATTTTTACATTTTCAATTGACAATTCCGAAACTATAAATGAGTTGGATGAAGATACAACTACAGTTGAAGAACCAGTGTCAGAACCAGTGTCAGAGCCAGTATCAGAGCCAGTATCAGAGCCAGTGTCAGAGCCAGAGTTAGACCCACCACCACCGACAAAAGGAACGATGATAACAAAAGGCGGAGGTGGTTGTGATTCTAATGGCAACAGGTTTGATATTGTTCACGATGGTAGTGGTGGAACTATGAGAAGAAGGGTTTACGATATAAGTTATTGTCCTTTACCTAACTCAACTTCTTCAATGAATAATAGAAATTCAAGTTCAAATAGTTCATCAAGAAACTCATCGTCAACCATTGTAAAATCTGAATTTCAATCCAGATATGATTCGAATAATCATGATTTCTATACTAATTTGTTTTCAGGATGGCAGCTTTTAATTGAAATTACAGGAAGAGATATCGAGATTAGAGTTTATAAAAATGGCAATCTATATCATACATTTAATGAAAGAGGGAGATTAAATGATTTATGGTTTGACAGCTCCAATAACATATTAGTCACTAATAGAAATGGATGGAGTGTTGGAAAAAAACAACATAGAATTATTTTAAACAATAAACAATCCAATGAATCATTAACTGGCGGGTATTTATATAATGGGACTGGCTTTACTAGAATTAATTTAATTCAAAACTAAAACAATCTATAGTTCACAATTATTTTTTATTTTACAAAAAATTAAATTTTAAAATATTTAAATTCCTAAAAACAATTACAGTTTTAAACTTAATATGAGAAAAAAAACAAATATTGCTAAATATAAGTTAACTGAGAAATTTAGCTCTTTATGTTTAAATAGCAGCTGATAGAAGCATTGAGTAAATAAACCTGTAATCAACCAACCACTATAATTAGATAAAGGCACAATTGAACCTTTAAACTCCCAAAAATCAAGAGTAGGGGCTACAGGTTCAATAAAAAAATCAATAAATAGCATCAATAATGAACCCAATAGAATTGATGGTATTTTTCTTCCTTTAAATATGTAGTTTGAAATACTGCCAGAAATAGTGGTAAGGATAACCCAGTTCATTCCAATTAAAAAAGGTACTCCAAAAAGTTTGGGACCAAGATTTTTACCGTATGTGTATTCACCGAACAATAAAGCATAATTAACTCCCAAGAATTCCACTAAGATTCCAGTCCAAAAAATTAGAACTATACAAAATAATTCACGTTTATGAAGTTTAATTTGATTAACCATCAAAAGCAGGCTTGTTAAGAATAAATTTATTGGTGTAAATGAGGCAAAAAATATAAAATCATAGAACAATAGTCCAAGTAATCCAGAAATATGTACTAACCATATTAGAAAAATAGATAAGTATATTTTGTTAATTTTCAATTAGATCGGATATAATTTTTGATGATAATATGCAAAGTGGTATTCCACCTCCAGGATGAACACTTCCTCCACAGAAAAAAACATTTTTTATCTTCTTAGAAAAATTTGGATGTCTTAAAAATGAAGAAAAAAGATCATTGCTGGATGTTCCATATAAAGATCCTAAATGTGAGTTTGTGTTTTTGTCTAAATCAGCAGGACTATAAACTTTTTCTTTGATCAGCTTTCCCTTGATATCAATATTTAAAACTTTCTCAATTTTCTTGATAATAATTTCTTTTAGAATTTTAATTTCTGAATTCCAGTTTTGATTTGCGTTGTGTGGTGCGTTAACCATAACAAACCAGTTTTCAGAATTTTTAGGTGCGTCATTTTTTACATCCTTGGATGTTATATTTAAATAAACTGTTGGATCA
>MDTB01200569.1_pt1 | contig 14018 bp, 7 predicted proteins | sample 811161 | NCBI WGS metagenome assembly MDTB01 (sample SAMN05326650, study PRJNA326480) | marine metagenome | isolation source: seawater | place: Mediterranean Sea | collected 2009
AAACATAGAAAAATTAAGGTATCATAAAGTTGTGATTATGTGTGATGCTGATATTGATGGAAGTCACATATCAACTTTAATATTAACTTTTTTCTTTAGATATATGAAAGAGTTAGTGGAAAATGGTCATGTGTTCATTGCTACTCCTCCTTTATATCTTGTTAAAAAGGGTGCAAAAAAAGAATATGCTTGGAATAATGATCAACGAGACAGTATAATGATGAAGTTTGGAGATGGTTGTAAAGTCCAGAGATATAAAGGTCTTGGTGAGATGAATGCAACACAACTTTGGGAAACAACTATGAATCCTGAGTTCAGAACACTTAGAAGAGTAGATATCGTAAATGGTATTGAAGCTGATAGAATTTTCTCGATGTTGATGGGTGATGAAGTTCCACCGAGAAGAGAGTTTATTGAAAATAATGCTATCTATGCCAATATAGATGCTTAATAAAAAATTATGAAAATAACAGTTGTTGGTGCTGGAGCAGTTGGTGCAAGTTGTGCAGAATACATTGCAATTAAAAATTTTGCTTCAGAAGTAGTCATTTTAGATATTAAGGAAGGATTTGCTGAGGGTAAAGCCATGGACCTAATGCAAACGGCTTCCCTGAATAATTTTGATACAAAAATTGTGGGCACCACTAATGATTATTCAAAAACCGCTGATAGTGATATTTGCGTTATTACATCTGGAATACCAAGAAAACCCGGAATGACAAGAGAGGAGTTAATCGGAATTAATGCCGTTATAGTAAAGGAAGTAAGTTCAAAATTACTTGAATCATCTCCTAATACGATACTTATAGTTGTTAGTAATCCAATGGACACCATGACCTATCTTGTTCACAAAACATCTGGGATTCCAAAAAATAGAATAATTGGTATGGGCGGAGCACTAGATTCAGCAAGATTCAAGTATAGACTTGCAGAAGCATTAAATGCTCCGATTAGTGATGTGGATGGTATGGTAATAGGTGGTCACAGTGATAAGGGGATGGTGCCCCTTATTTCAAAAGCTACAAGAAATAGCATTAAGGTTACTAATTTTTTATCTAATGAAAGATTAGATAAAGTACGTGAGGATACCAAGGTTGGAGGTGCAACCCTCACTAAACTACTGGGTACATCAGCATGGTATGCGCCTGGTGCAGCCGTTAGTTCGTTAGTTCATTCTGTAGCTTGTGATCACAATAAAATATATCCATGCTCTGCTCTATTGCAAGGTGAATACGGTCTTTCTGACTTATGTATTGGAGTTCCTGTAGTTTTGGGTAAAAACGGAATTGAAGAAATAATTGAGTTAGATCTAGATCCAAATGATTTAGCTCACTTAACAGAAAGTGCAGACGGTGTTAAGAAAACCAATTCTCTTTTAAGTTAATAGTATAACCCATTAAAGACTACTATTAATTATTAGTCTAATCTGTTGTCTGTTTATCACTGATATTATATATTTGCACCACTTTTTATTTAAATTAATTATGCAAAATAAAGGATTAGTTAAATTATTCGCTCTCCTATTTGGACTTGTTAGTGTGTTCCAATTATCATTTACATTTAAGTCTAATCAGATTGAAAGTAATGCAAATGAGTATGCTTTCGATAAAATTAGCGATGTAGAAATTGATTTTGATAAAAAGAGAAATCAAGAAAAAATAAATTATTTAGATTCCTTATCTGATATCTCTGTTTTTAATATTGGAATTGCAGATTACACATATGATGAGGTTAAGGACAGAGCAATGAATCTAGGTCTTGACCTAAAGGGAGGTATAAATGTTATTCTTCAGATTTCGGTTAAGGATATATTACAAAACTTATCTAATAATAGTAAAGATCCAATATTTAACCAAGCTCTTGATGATGCTGAGGAAATTCAAAAAAATAGTCAGAACACATATTTAGAGGATTTCTTTATAGCTTTTGACAATATAAAAGGTGATTCCAAACTAGCATCTCCTGATATATTTGCCAATAGATCTTTAAGTGAAGAAATTAATTTTAACATGTCAGATGATGAAGTTCAGCCAATTTTAAAAACAAAAATTGACGAGTCTGTAACTTCTGCATTTGAGGTTTTAAGAAAAAGAATCGATAAATTCGGAGTAACACAGCCAAACATACAAAGGCTTGGAAATTCAGGTAGAATCTTAGTTGAATTACCTGGTGCAAAAGATGTTGAGAGAGTAAAAGGCTTGTTGCAAAGTACTGCCCAGTTAGAGTTTTGGGATGCATTTAAGGGTGAAGATTTTCTTTCTTTTATGATTCAGGCTAATGAAATCGTTAAATCAAAAAATTCTTCTAAAAATATTCAAAAAACTGAACTGAGCGAGGTAGAAGAGCTTTTAGGTTCAGATAGTGACTCAATTGCAATTGAAAAAAATCCAATTTTAGATCTTATAAAAGGTCAAGGCTTCCCTGGTGGCCCTGTAATAGCAATGTTCAATTCTAAGGATACAAATATCATATCAGAATATTTGTCTGATTCTGATGTAAGGTCTTTACTTCAGCCAACCCAAAGATATGTCAAATTTTTATGGGGTATACCTCAAATGTCTGAAGATGGTGAAGAATTAGTTGAATTATATGCATTGAAGGGCAATAGAGAAAATATTCCACAATTAAGTGGATCTGTAATTACTGACGCAAGACAATCATATTCGGTCGATGGAATTACACCTACTGTAAGTATGCAGATGAATTCAAAGGGTGCTAAAATTTGGGAAGAAATGACTGGTAATGCATTCAATCAAAGTTCTCAAATAGCAATTGTCCTTGACGATATTGTATATTCAGCACCAGGTGTAACAAGTGGACCAATTTCTGGAGGTAACAGTGAAATTTCTGGTGCATTTAATTTAAATGAAGCGATTGACCTTGCAAACGTCTTAAGAGCTGGTAAACTCCCTGCATCTGCTGATATAGTGCAGGCTGATGAGGTTGGTCCATCGCTAGGGAAAGAGGCTATTGAATCTGGGACAAACTCCTTTATGATTGCACTTTTGCTAGTGTTGGTCTGGATGATGTTTTACTATGGAAAAGTTGGTCTATATTCAAATGTTGCATTGGTTCTAAATATTGTCCTAATTTTTGGAATATTATCAGGCTTGGGAGCTGTTCTAACGCTTCCCGGAATCGCCGGTATAGTATTGACAATTGGTATTGCCGTTGATGCCAATGTTTTAATATATGAACGAGTTAGGGAAGAGTTATACAGTGGTAAAAAAGAAAAACCTGCAATATCTGACGGATATCAAAACGCTCTATCATCAATTTTGGATGCAAATATTACAACAGGACTTACTGCATTGATTCTTTACACATTTGGTACAGGGCCGATTAAAGGATTTGCTACAACGCTATTAATAGGTATAATCACTTCATTATTTACAGCAATTTTTATTTCTAGATTATTAATTAACTGGGATGTTAATCGGGGATCTAGGCTAAGTTTTTCTACCCCACTAACTAAAGGTTTATTTAGGAATCTAAATATTGATTTTTTAAGTCGAAGAAAATTAACATATTTAATCTCTGGTGTACTTATTGCTTCTGGTATTTTCTCTTTATTTACAACTGGTTTAGATGAGGGCATTGATTTTGTGGGTGGTAGAACTTATACAGTTAGATTTGCAAATGATGTAAATACTGAAGAAGTTAAAAAATCCACTGATTTAATGTTTGGAAGTTCTGAAATTAAGACTATTGGAAGTCCAAATCAACTTAAAATTTCAACTAAATATAATGTTGATGCTAATTCAGCTGCTGCTGATGAAGAGGTGCAAGCAAAACTTTTTGAATCACTCGAGAACTATTTGCCTCAGGGATATACTTATTCTCAGTTTCTTGATGCTGAAAATAACGTGGGAAAAATGATGTCTGGAAAGGTAAGCCCTACAATCGCTGATGATATTAAACAATCCTCATTTTGGGCAATTCTGGGATCTCTAATTGTAGTTTTCCTGTATATATTAGTCAGATTTAAAAAGTGGCAATTTTCACTAGGAGCTGTTGCCGCAGTATTTCATGATGTTCTAATTGTTCTTGGAATATTCTCGCTCACTTACAAATTCATGCCCTTTAGCATGGAAATTGATCAGGCATTCATCGCTGCTATCTTAACAGTAATTGGATATTCTTTAAATGATACTGTTGTGGTATTTGATAGGATTAGAGAATTTTTAAAAGAACATTCAACATGGGAATTTGAAAAAACTGTGAATTCTGCCTTGAACAGTACATTGTCCAGGACCCTCAATACATCTTTCACAACTCTTGTTGTATTATTATCTATGTTCACATTTGGTGCGGATTCATTGAGAGGATTACTTTTTGCGTTAATTATTGGAGTATTAGTTGGAACTTATTCTTCTGTATTTGTTGCAACTCCTATTATGAAGGACACCTTAAAAAAATATAGAGACTAGTTTATAGCAGTTTTAAATATTTCCTGTCTACATAGAAAGTTCCAAAGGGAATCAGCGATGAGGCTGAAACAATAAAAAATTCTTTTATATCCCAATTATATTTATACTTTCCAAGAGCTGAGAAAATAATATAAATAATAAATAGAATTCCGTGTGGCATGCCAAGTAATTTAACATAAGTAGGGTCATCTAATAAATATTTAATTGGCATAGCAAAAAAAAGCAATAGAATATAAGATACCCCCTCTAGTATGGCAATTAATCTGAATAAATTTATCATTAAGATTTAGCGGTTTTTTTAAACATAAGAAAAAGACCTATTAATATAAATGGTACACTCAAAGTTTGACCAGTATTCATACCCATTATCCAGTCTTCTCTTCCATCAACTTGTGCTTGTTTAAAAAACTCAACTATAAATCTGCTAGACCACAAAAGAACAAAGAATAAGCCGAACAAATAACCAGTTTTCTTTAATTTATCAGTTTTCCAGTATATATGTGCAACTATGAAAAAAATGACCAAATAACTAAATGCCTCATATAGTTGAGCAGGGTGACGAGCAAAATCCTCACCTAATTTTGAAAATACAACTCCGAATGTACTTTCGGTTTCTTTTCCAACAATTTCAGAGTTAAAAAAATTACCAATCCTTATAAAAGCCCCCCCGATTGAAACTGGTATCAAAATCCTGTCAAGAATCCAAAGGACTGATTTTTTTAATATCCTTGAATTGTACAGAAACATTGCAGTTATTATGCCTATTGCTGCCCCATGACTTGCTAATCCTCTGAATCCTGTAAATTCAAAATTAGGGTTGAATCTAAAGGGTAAAAAGACACTGAAAAAATCTTGATCAAATAGTTCAATTTGATAAAAAATAACATGCCCAAGTCTCGCTCCAATCATTGTACCTAAAATTGTATATACAAAAAGTGAGTCAAGCTTTTCCATTGATAACCCCTCTTTCTTATATATTATTTGCATGATGTAGAAACCTAAAATAAATGCTAGCATCCACATTAAGCTATAGTAGTAGATTGTAAATTTTCCAAAAACTGATATACCCTCCGAGGTTGGGTCCCAAACAAATTGTAATATTTCCATAATTATTTTCTTTTAAATTTTTCAGGAACGGGATCATAACCAGAAGATCCCCAGGGGTGACATCTCATGATTCTACGAACAGAGAGGTATGACCCAAAAAATAGTCCATGTTTATTTAGAGCTTCAATTGAGTAATGTGAACATGTTGGTTGATGTCTACATGTAGCAGGGAAATATGGTGAAATTGCTCTTTGGTAAAACTTAATTATTAAAATAAATGGATAAGTCAAAAATTTCATTTGTTAATCAATTATAAATGATGAATCCTTGTCAGAGTCATTAATAGAAATACCCTTATTTTTAAGCATATCTCTTATTTTATCACCAAGAATATAATCTTTGTTTTTTCTAGCTTCATCCCTTAAGCGAAGAATAACTTCCATTACATCATCAATTTTAGAGTTTTCGTTATTTAATAAATTTTGCTTTTGTAGACCCATAATATCAAAAATAAATGAGTTCAATGAATTATTTAAAACTTCCCAATCTTCCTTGGAAATACCAGCTTTACTTTGATTTATTTTATTTATAAATTTTGCAGCCTCAAATATATTAGCAATCAATATGGGTGTATTAAAGTCATCATCCAACGCTTCATAGCAATTTTTTCTCCACTCAATAACATCAAAATCTGTGTCTTCACTAAAGTCCTTAAATTTTTCTAAAATACTAATAGCATCCATTATTTTGTTATAGCCCTTTTCTGACGCTTTTAGTGCTTCTTCACTTAAATCTAAAATACTTCTGTAGTGAGCTTGAAGCATAAAGAATTTCACAGATGATTCCGAAAAAGTTTTTGAAAGCAATGATGAACCAGATGAAAATATTTCATCAGGAAGAATATTATTATTGGTCGATTTCGACATTTTTGATCCGTTAAGTGTGAGCATATTCGCATGGACCCAGTATTTTGCTGCATTTGTACCAAAGCAAACATTTGATTGGGCAATTTCACATTCATGATGAGGAAATTTCAAATCTATTCCGCCACCATGAATATCAAAAAGATCCCCCAGATATTTGTTGCTCATTGCAGTGCACTCAATATGCCATCCTGGAAAACCTTTACTCCAAGGTGAATCCCACTTCATAATATGTTTCTCATCAGCTTTTTTCCACAAGGCAAAATCCTGAGGATTTTTCTTATCATCCTGACCGTCTAAGGATCGAGTATTGTGAACTAAATCTTCTAAATTTCTATTACTTAAAACTCCGTAATTGTATGAGTTATTATATTTATGAACATCAAAGTATACTGAGCCATTAACCTCATATGCAATTCCCTTGTCAATTATTTTCTTGATAAGATCAATTTGATCAATGATATGCCCAGTTGCTGTGGGTTCTATACTTGGAGGAAGTAAATTAAATTTTCTAATGGTCTCATGAAAATCATAGGTATATTTTTGAACCACTTCCATTGGTTCTAAATTTTCTATTCTAGCTTTTTTACTAATTCTATCTTCACCCATATCTTCATCATTTTCAAGATGACCAACATCGGTGATGTTACGCACATATCTTACTTTAAATCCGAGATGCGTTAAATATCTGTAAATAACATCAAATGATGTAAAGGTTCTGAGATTTCCCAAATGAACATAACTGTATACTGTCGGACCACAGACATACATACCGACGTGGTCATTAGCGACAGTTTTGAATTCTTCCTTTTTACCGGAAAGGCTATTATAAATTTTCAGGTTGTGACTAGCAATGGATTGCATGTAATAAAATTACATTTTATATTCCATTGAAAGAAGTATCTAATTGAATATATTTTAAGAATTCTTCTTTGGTTGAACTATCATATTTAAATTTACCTCCAAATTCGCTGGTCACAGTACTTGAAGCAGTATCTTTTATTCCTCTTGAGTTAACGCACAGATGTTTAGCATCTATTACACATGCAACATCATCGGTATTTAAAGCCTGCTGGAGTTCTTGAACAATTTGTTTAGTAAGTCTTTCCTGAACTTGAGGTCTTTTAGCATAGTATTCTACTATTCTATTTATTTTGGATAAACCGATTACATTACCATTTGAGATATAGGCAACGTGGGCTTTACCAACAATAGGTAAAAAATGATGCTCACATGTTGAATATAGAGTTATATCTTTTTCCACAAGCATTTCATTGTAATCGTATTTATTATCAAATGTTGCAGCATTTGGCTTATTTTTAGGATTAAGTCCATAAAAAAGCTCATTAACATATGATTTGGCAATTCTTTTCGGAGTGCCTCTTAAGCTATCATCTTCTAAATCAAGCCCTAATGTTAACATAATTTCTTTTACGTGTTCCTGAATTATAGAGATTTTTTCTTCATCAGAAATATCAAATGCATCATCCCTGATCGGGGTAACATCTGATGTAGATATGTGATCATCTCCAATCTCTTCGTCGCTTAAAATTATTTTTTCATTTATCCTCATAATTATTTTTTTTATATTTATCTTAATAAACAATTATCGTGCCTAATATAAACAAGATTTTTTAAGAAAAAAATCCTTTCAGACAATATCAACACTACTAATTAAAAAAAATGAAGTAAATTAGAGGTATAATATTGAAAATATGTTGCGAATAACTTCATTATTTCTATTAATATTAATATCTCTTAATACATATTCGCAAACAAAAAAAGAAAATCCCTGGATTATTGATTTCAAAGAGAATGTTAATTTACCCTTCACTGAAAAAGAGGTGAATTACATTGTTACTGCTTTTGGAGAAAAGGTATTTGAAAGAATAAAAAAAATCAAGCCTCTTGAAAAAAACATTAAGGATATTTTAAGAAACCGTGTTGAAATTTTAACAAAGAAGTTTTATCCGTCTGAAAACATACCAATTTTAAGTTCTGTAAACAAATCAAAAAATAAAACTCAATTTAATATAAATAATTTTAATCCTCTTTTGTATGATTTTGATTTTGATTCAAATCGAAGTCACATATATAGAGTACAAGGTACAGACTATATCATAAATGTAATTCCGAAAAAATTAAAATGATGATTAGAAATCTAATATTTTTTTTAATTATATTTTTTTTTAATTGGAGTTTATTTTCGCAACAAGTTTTAATTAGTGATGGAGGAACAATAAACACCTGTACTGGTACTTTTTATGATTCAGGCGGACCAACAGGGGTCTATGGTGCAAATGAAGATCATACTATTACAATATGTCCAGAAAATAGTGCACAGGTAGTACAGCTTGATTTCCAATCTTTTACTACACAACCTGTTCAAGCTGGAAATGGAGATGGACTGATTATATATGATGGAAATGATACATCTGCTGCACAATTTGGGATGTTTTCAGGAACAAGTGGATCATCAAGTCCCGGTTTTATTCAGGCTGCCAATTCAACAGGATGTTTAACAATAAGTTTTTTTAGCAATGGTGCAGCTCAAGCAAGTGGATGGGAGGCTATTATAAGTTGTTTTGAACCCTGTCAAAATGTAACAGCTGCAATAGATTCTAATCCAGCTCTTAACGCTAGCGGCTCTATCTATGTAGATATTAATGAAGAAATAATGTTCACGGGGATTGGCACTTTTTCAAATGGTAATGATTCTAATGCTGTGTATACATGGGATTGGGGTGATGGTGGTGGGGCCACTGGAATAAGCCCACAAAAAGCATATTCTTCAGCTGGTTTATACACTGTAACTCTTGAAATTACTGATTATAATAGTTGTGTTTCAAATACTGCTGAAGTTCAAGTTATTGTCGGTGCATCAATTCCGGGTGTACCATATGTAGACCAAGGTGATGATATTGTAACCTGTGGTGGATCTACTATTTTATCTGCTCAATATCTAGATATAGGGGAAACAACATCATACGAAGTACAAGAAATAGCATTTACTCCTCCATTCCCTTTTGATAACCTTGCTAATGTAACAAATCCAAATGCGGATGATCAATGGTACCCAAATGGATCTTTGGCTACTTTGCCCTTTGATTTTTGCTTTTATGGAGATTTAGAACAGACATTTAAAGTTAGCTCTAATGGATCAATCAGCTTTCATGTTCCAGCAAACGATAATCTAGTCCCATGGCAAGGGGGCCCATCTCTTCCAAGTAATTCTCCTGTGTTAGGGGAAGGAAATATTCATACTCCAAATCATGATATTGATCCAACGGCAAGTAATTCTGAATTTATCGGTTGGGAGGTTTTGGGAGATCCTCCTAACCAAGTTTTGGCAGTTAGTTGGCATGATGTTCCAATGTTTTCTGGCTCATGTAACTCCCTACTATCAACTCAGATGGTTGTATTATATGAAACAACAAATATTATCGATATTTACATTGAAAATAAGCCAGTATGTAATTCTTGGAATAATGGGTGGGCAGCCATGGGTATTCAAAATGATGCTGGAACCGAAGCAGTTGTTCCACCTGGTAGAAATGGTAATGATTCTCCTTGGCAAACTCAAAATGAAGCGTGGAGATTTACTCCAACTGGCGCAAGTATTGTTGATTTTTCCTGGCTTGACTCATCTGGAAATGTGATCTCAACTAATCCTCAAGTTGAGGTTTCTCCTACAGAAGATACACAATACTATGCAAGGGTTGAATATGTTACATGTACAGGAAATGATGTTATAATTGAGAGTCCACCGGTTACTGTTTCTGTTGATGTGCCAATATTTAATGTAGATTTAGGTGCAGACTTAAACTTATGTATAGATTCTGGTCAGACAGTTTTGGATGCTGATATAGGATCTTCAACTGCGTCTTATCAATGGCAATTAAATGCTACAAATATTTCTGGTGAAACATCACCTACGATGTCAGTAAATTCCCCTAATAGTGGAGTATATTCGGTGATAGTTCAGGATTTAGGATGTACAGGGTATGATGAAATAATAGTTTCTTATGTTCAAGATGATTCATATTTTGAGTTAATTCCAAATTGTGAAGGCGCTACAGTTGCAAATATTGCTACTGCTGGAGGAATATTTTCATTTGACCAATTACCTTCTGATGGTGCAATCATTGATCCTTCAACCGGTACAATTTCAAATGCAAGTGCAGATACTACTTATTTTGTGAACTATTTTACTAACAATATATGTCCTGATAATTTTGTTGTTTCAGTGCAAACATTACCTGGGGTTGATTCCTCTTTTGAAATGGAACCAACATGTGATGGAGCAATTGTATCGACTATAGCATCTCCTGGAGGTCAATTTTCTTTCAATGTAGTGCCGATTGACGCAGCACAGATAGATGCTGTAACAGGAACAATCACAAATGCGTCATCAGACACCACTTACTATGTAAGCTATACAACAGATGAAACACAACAGAACAGTGAAAGTTTAATTAACGATTTTACATTATTAGTTAATTCTGTTTCCCAAGAAACGTTTCAATTAAGCATAGGAAATCAATATAGATTAGAAGTTTCTGGAACTTCAAACACAGGGTTAGGAGCAGGAAATCAAAGAGATGTGGCTTATTTCATAGAGTCGGGTTCTGATGGAACGGTTGAAGGAACACCATTAGAGGCAACATGTCAGAGTGGTATATGGACTTCACTTTTTTGTGACACCCCAGGTCTTAGACCTAGCCCGGATGTTTACGATCCGATTAATCATACATATAGCTATCCTTTTACAGCAACCTCAAATACAATTGATGTAGGGTTTTTTGATACACCACTGGGGGATAATGGAGCTAATGAGGTTGTATTTAAATTATATGAAATTAACGAAGATATTATTTGTCCAACTACAACTATTTTAGAGGTTACAACATTAGCACTTGACGATCCATCGTTTGAATTAACTCCAACATGTGATGGGGCTACAGCTAATATAACAGGAATTTCTGGAGGCACCTTTTCTTTCGCTCAGCCCCCCTTAGATGGAGCCATTATTGACCCTGAAACGGGGACAATTTCAAATGGATCTTACAATACAACTTATTTTGTATCATACACAACACCGGAGTCAGCTGGTAATTTGAACTATAACAGATGGAATACAATTCCTAACGGAGGAAATGGATCTGAACCAAATAATAATCAGAGCAATGAACATCATGGTCAAATAACTTCAGAAAGTGGTTTGTGGAATGATCATAAAGAATTTGTAAACTTTAGACATATAATGGAATCAAATGAAGATTTGGGTGTTGTTATTGATTATGATTTTTTGGGTACATATAATTCAAATTATTATTACCGAAGTCAAACCGAAAATGGGTGGAATGATTCTAAAGCCTTGGCAGCTAGTAATGGAGGATGGTTAGCTTCTTTTGAAACCCCAGAAGAAAATAGTGCAGTTGCTCAACTTAATGTTGATGCTGGTTATTATGGAGTTTGGATTGGATTATATCAAGACTTTGATGATGCAAATTATAGTGAACCCGATGGTGGTTGGAAATGGATTTCAAATTTTACCGGATGTCAGTCAACTCTAATTCAAGAAGTGACAAGTTTTCCTCAAGATGATTCTTCTTTTCAAATGGAAGCAACATGTGATGGGGCAATAGTCACAGCTATCACTACACCGGGAGGAGTTTTTGCATTTGATATTTTACCAACGGATGATGCAATTATAGACCCTGATATAGGAACAATAACTAATGCTACTCCAGAACAAACATATGAGATAATTTATACAACAAATGAAAATTGTCCAACCTCAAGTTCAATACAAATAGCTGTTTTAAAACCTGATGACCCAGATTTTGAAATGGAATCAACTTGTGATGGCGCTACTGTTACATATATTGCTACTCCTGGAGGAATATTTTCATTTGACCAATTACCTTCTGATGGCGCAATCATTGATCCAGCAACCGGTACAATTTCAGGTGGAGACTACGGAGTCACTTATTTTGTGAACTATCTAACAAATGATATTTGTCCAAACAACTTTTCAATTGAAATCGAATCATTACCTTCAGATGATTCTTCTTTTCAAATGGAGCCAACATGTGATGGTGCAATTGTAACAAATATTACAAGTCCTGGGGGTGAATTCTCTTTTGATATTTTACCAGGCGACTCAGCTATCATTGATTCAGTTGACGGAACAATCACAAATGGGTCACCAGAAACAACTTACTATGTAAGCTATACAACAGATGAAACACAACAGAATAGTGAAAATTTAATTGGTGATTTTACACATACGGTTACATCACCAGGTTTTCAAAATTTTGATATCACAATCGGAAATCAATACAGACTAGAAATCTCAGGTGAAATTTCAATTGCACCAGTCGGATTAGGTGGATTAATGTATCATTTTGATGCAGCATACTTTACAAATAGTGGATTACCTCGTACCGGATTATGTGATGATTCGCTATATATTTCACTTTTCTGTGATGATGCTACTTTGAGACCAACTCCAGATTTATTTGATGATATAAATCATACTTATTCATATCCGTTTACCGCCACTTCTAATTCAGTTTATGTTGGTTTTACAGACCCTGGTCCATATACTGATAATTCAGGAACATTTACGGCATCATTATATGAAATTAACGAAGATATTATTTGTCCAACTACAACTATTTTAGAGGTTACAACATTACCAATTGACGATTCATCATTTGAATTAACTCCAACATGTGATGGGGCTACAGCTAATATAACAGGTATTTCTGGAGGCACCTTTTCTTTTGCTCAGCCACCTACAGATGGAGCAATAATTGACAATGAAACTGGTTTAATAACAAATGGAGATAATGGATCACAATACTTTGTTAGTTACACAACAAATGGTTCTTGCCCAACTACTACTGAGGAATCAGTTGTAGTTCATAACCTTCCGGAAATTTCAGATCCAAGCCCTCTAATCTTATGTGATGATGAAATTACTGATGGTTATACCGAATTTGACCTATCGGTTAAAAATATTGAAATTACTAATGGTAATCCCGCTTATTCGGTAAATTATTTTCTTTCACAGATTGAAGCTGAATCAAATATCAGCCCTTTACCAACAATCTATACCAATAATTCTAACCCTCAATTATTGCATGTTAGAGTAACAGATATAAATACAACATGCTTTTCTTTAACCACATTAGAGCTTAATGTAGTTTCTGCCCCAAGTGCGAATGTTCCTCCGAATCTCGCTTATTGTGATGCTGATGCTGATGGTTTTGGTATTTTTGATCTTTCTGCATTAGATACTGATATCTCTGCAGGTGATCCAAATTTATTAATTTCTTATCATGAGACTTTATCTGATGCAGAAAATAATTTATTCCCAATAACTGGCCCTTACAATAATATTGTTGCATACGAGCAAACTATCTATATTAGAGTTGATAATTTGAATGTTTCAAATGGATGCGTAACGACGCTAAGTACCAACCTTATTGTTTATGATATATCTCAAATTAACACATCACCTGCTTCACTTGAGATTTGTGATGATAATACTGCTGATGGTATTGGCATGTTTGATTTAAGTCTTAGTAATGATGAAGTTCTTAATGGT
>MDTB01243155.1_pt1 | contig 14015 bp, 16 predicted proteins | sample 811161 | NCBI WGS metagenome assembly MDTB01 (sample SAMN05326650, study PRJNA326480) | marine metagenome | isolation source: seawater | place: Mediterranean Sea | collected 2009
TATTTTATTATCAATATCTGGCTTTTTTGGGATAATTTTTATTTTTATCACTATTTGGGTTTATTATTTTTTTAGAGATCCCGAAAGAGTAATTATAGACGACGAGAATTACCTTGTTAGTCCTGCTGACGGAAGGATTTCTTCAATAAATGATGTTAATGGACCGATTGAATTGGGTTTGGATAATGAAAAGTTTACAAGAGTAAGTATATTTATGAATGTTTTTGATTGTCACGTAAATAGATCTCCTGTTAAAGGCGAAATACAGGAAATATTTTATAAACCTGGTAAATTTTTAAATGCATCATTAGACAAAGCAAGCGAACAAAACGAGAGAAATTATTTTAAAATTAAAGACACAAAATCAAATGAGAATATAATTATTGTCCAAATTGCTGGACTTATAGCTAGACGGATAGTTACACAAGTTGAAAAAAATCAGAAAATTTCTCAAGGAGAAAGAGTCGGCATGATAAGATTTGGAAGTAGAGTTGATATTTATTTTAGTAAAAGAAAGACTCTAGTAAAAGTTGGTCAAAATGTTATTGCTGGTGAAAGTTTAATTGCGAGTATTTAAATGAATGAAAAGAAAAAGTTTAAAATAGTATCAGTAAATAAAACTAGACACATATTACCAAGTGTACTTACTTTAATTGGGGTTTGTCTTGGCATAAGTTCTATAAAATTTGCAATGGATGGAAATTATACTTTCTCAGTGTTATTTTTATTTGTTGCTGCAATTTTAGATGGTTTAGACGGTAGAGTAGCAAGATTGATAAAAGGGACTTCTGATTTTGGTAAGGAACTTGACTCACTTACAGATTTTGTAAGTTTTGGAATAGCTCCAGCTTTTATTATTTATTTTTGGGAGCTAAATAAGTATGGAAAAATTGGATGGTTGATAGTTTTATTTTATTCAGTTTGCTGTGTATTAAGATTAGCAAGGTTTAATATTACAAAGTTTGAAGGCAGTGATAATTGGAAAAATAATTTTTTTCAAGGCATCCCTTCACCGGCTGGCGGATGCCTACTACTTTTGCCATTAATTTTTCAATTATCTAATTTTTCAATTATGATAGATTTAAAAGTAATAACTCCTTATTTGATGGTATTTGTTGCAATTTTACTAATAAGCAAAATACCAACTTACTCGTTTAAAAAAATTTCTATAAATAGAAGCATGACAATATTTCTCCTATTAGGAGTTGGTTTATTTTTTGTTTCAATTATACAATTTACTTTTGAAACACTTACTATTTGTTTATTGACTTATTTATTACTAATTCCAATTAGCATCTTTAATTATAAAAAAAACTTAAAAAACACTGACAAAATTAACCTAGAAGAAGACCAACAAGATATATTATAGTTTTTTAATGGATAACAAAAGTTATCAAGACCATTTTTACAAAAAGGCAAAGGCATTAGGGTATAGGTCAAGGTCAGCATTTAAACTAATTGAATTAAATAAAAAATTTAATTTTTTAAAAAACGGTATTAACGTTTTGGATTTAGGTTCTTGTCCAGGGGGTTGGTGCCAGGTTGTTAAAAAAAAAATAAGTAATGGAAAAATACTCGGTATAGATATAAAAAAAATAGATACAATTGAAGGAGTAAAATTTATTGAAGGAGATTTTTTAAGTGATAATATAAAATCTGCTATCAAAAAATATTTTCATTCGAATATTGACTTAATTTTATCTGATATGGCCCCTAATACCACTGGAAATAAAAGGCTGGATTCTATAAGAACCAATCAATTATGTTTAGAAATTCTAGATTTTTCTATTGAGAAACTAACAAAAGAAGGTGTTGTAATATCAAAATTTTTTATGGGAGAAGATTTTAATGAAATTAAAACAAAAGCAAAAAAAAATTTTAAAAAAATTCATTTTTTTAAGCCAGAATCAAGTAGAGATGAATCTAGAGAAATATATATACATTGTGCTGGATTAAGTACATAATGGAAATTAATTTATGATAAGAAAAAAAATTCATTTTTTAATACTTTTTCTAATATTTTTTACTCAAGCCAATGTTCATTCGATAGAGAGTTTCTTTGCTGATGGAGTTCAGCTTTTTAAAGAAAAAAGATTTGTTGATTCTAAGTTCAAATTTGAACAAGATATTGTTTTTAATCCAAAGAGTGAGTTATCTTATCTTTTCCTAGCTAAAATATTTAACGTAGAAAATAATGATGAACTTGAAGAGCAAAATTTAAATACTGTAATTTTAATAAATCCAAAAAATGAAGAAGCTTTATATCTCTTAACATTACTTAGAATTAAGAAATCAGACTATAATGAATCTGAAAAATTAATTAAAAATTTTGAAAAAATTTGTCAAAATATGTGCAATAAAAAATCAGAATTAATTAAAAAACTTAAAAGTTTAGAAATTAATTAATAAATCTTGTTATGAATGCTTTTGTAAAAATTAAAAAATTTAAGACAATTAAAAGAAAAATTGTTTGTTTAACAGCTTATTCGAGACCAATTGGAAAAATTTTAGATAAATATTGCGATATTATTCTTGTTGGAGACTCAGTTGCAACGGCATTTTATGGAATGAAAAATACAAAAGAAATTGATTTAAATACAATGATAAATCACGGAAAGAGTGTTGGTAAATCTGTTAAAAAGAGCATTCTTGTTTTTGACATGCCATATAATACGTACAAAAATATAAAAGATGCCAAAAAAAATGTTAAAAAAGTTTTGAAAAAAACTAAATGTCATGCAGTAAAACTTGAAAGTAATGGAAAAAATTTTAATATTTTAAATAACTTAGTAAAATCTGGGGTAAAAGTGATGGGTCATATTGGTTATACTCCTCAATACAAAAAAAAATTTTCACCACAAGGTTTTAAAACAAATGAGATGAAAAAATTAATAAATGAAGCAAAAAAAATTGAACAGGCCGGAGCTTTTGCTATAGTTCTTGAATGTGTACATTTCAAATTAGCTAAAAAAATCACAGACTCAATTAAAATTCCGACAATAGGAATTGGATCGTCCCACTTTTGTGATGGACAAATTTTAGTTTTAGATGACCTATTAGGTTTAAGTGGTTTTTACCCAAAATTTGTTAAAAAATATTTAAATCTTGAAAAGTTAATCAATATAGCAGTCAAAAGGTTTAAAAAAGATATATTAAGAAAAAAATTTCCTAATAATTCAAACACTTATTGATTTTTATGGAACCGGCAGAATCAGAAAAAAAAATATTAGATTTTATTAAGGGTAATGCGAAAGTGTTTATTTATATAATCATTTCATTTGCAATAGTATCTTTAAGTTATTTTTGGTTTCTAAATAAATCTAATGATAAAAAAATTCAAGCTTCAGATGATTATATAAAAGCCAAAATATTGATAGATAATGGAAAAAATAAAGAAGCAGAAAAAATTTTATCTAATTTAATAAACCACAAAGACTCTATTTATTCCAGTCTTTCACTTTTTTTAATAATAGAAAAAGAGATAATCTCGGATAAAGAACTGATTTTAAATTATTTTGATCTTATCCTAAGCGGGAATTCATTAAAAAAAGAAGATGTTAATTTATTAAAATTAAAAAAAGCAATTTTTATATCTGATATAAACAAAGAGCAAGAAATCATCGAATTATTAAACCCATTAATAAATGATAACTCTGTATGGAGAGAGCAGGCATTAAAATTTTTAGGTGATTTTTATTATTCTTTTAAGCAATTTCAAAAAGCAAAACAATATTATTCTTTATTGGGCGAAATGAACCAAATATCAGAACCTGATACTAAAAGAAAATTGGAAACTATAAAGAATGAATAATGTTTAAGAATAAATTTTTATTTATTATATTTATTTTACTATTAGGTTGTTCATTTGGAATTGGAGGGAATGTATGGAACGATCTTTCGGAAGAATTAGAAAAAGCAAAAGCAAGAAAAAATTCCAAAATAATCTTCTCAACTCAAAAAAAATTTGAGGATGAAATAGAAAATAGCAAAAAAATTCTGGTAGAATCCTCAATCTATAACAAAGATTGGATTGATAATAATTTTTCCTCTAATAATAATATTCCTCATCTTTCCTATAAAAATAAAAAAAATCTAATATTTAAAAGTAAAAAAATTGGAAAAAATCAGTTTAATATTTTAAATGCAGACTTTGAACCTCTGATAGAAAATGAAATTTTGTACTTTTATGATCCAGCTGGTTCAATATTTAGTTACTCTATTACGCAAAAAAAGGTGAATTGGAAATTTAATTTTTATAAGAAAAGGTTTAAAAATAGACAAAAAATTCTTAATATTTCAATATCTTTAGATAGTTTAATCGTCTCTGATAATTTTGGCTATGTTTATAATTTAAATAAAAATACAGGCAATATCATTTGGGCAAAAAATTTTGGTGTCCCTTTTAGATCTAATATAAAAATTGACGGTGACAATATTTTTTTGATTAATCAAGATAATAAATTTTATGTTATTTCAAAAAGGAATGGAAAACAAATGTTGGACCTGGAAACTTTTCCTTCTTTTTTAAAGAGTGATACTAAAACTAATATAAGTTTAGATAAAATTAATAAAAACGTTTATTTTATTACTTCAGGAGCCGAAATATATTCGCTCAACTATGAAAACCGAAATATAAATTGGTTATTTAACCTAACAAATTTAAATATTGACCAACAGGTTGATTTATTTTTCTCTTCACCTTTAATTTTCAAAAACAATCAAATTATATTAAGTAGCACCTCATCTACATTTTCTATGAATGCAACAAACGGAGTTTTAAATTGGGATTTTCCAGTTTCAACTCACATTTTACCAATTGTTTTAAGTAATAATATTTTTTTAGGTACAAATAAAGGTTTTATTTTAAATTTAAATAGAGATACAGGAAAAGTAATTTGGTCAAGAAATGTATTTTCAAAACTAAAAAAACTTAAATATGAAAAAACTGGTGATGTAACATCTATTTTATTTTTGTCTGACAAATTAATGATTACATGTGAAAAAGGATACTTAATATTTCTAGATTATCAAAATGGTCAAATCATAAATTACACAAAGATTTCGAGTGGATTTTTTTCAAAACCTATAGTCTCTAACGAAAATATTATAATAATTGATGAAAAAATGAGGATTTTACAATTTAATTAATTACTCGATTTACCACTTAATAAAGATAATTGAGTTACTTTCTCATTATCATTTTGATCAACTAGTTCAACAGGATATTCTCCTGTAAAATAGTGATCTGTTAGTTGAGGATAAGCATCATTTCTTTTTTTTCCAAAAATTGCTTTATATAACCCTTCTAAACTTAAAAACTTTAGGGAATCTGCTTGAATATGTTTACACATCTCTTCTAAATTTTTGTTTGCAGCAAGCAACTCTTTTTTTGATGGCATATCTATTCCGTAGAAATCAGGAAATTTTATTGGTGGCGAAGATATTCTAACATGAACTTCTTTAGCTCCACCATCATAAAGCATTTTAACTATTTTAGAGCACGTAGTACCTCTTACAATAGAGTCATCGATTAAAATGATAGACTTATTTTTTATTGATGATTTATTTGAACTTAATTTTAGTTTTACCCCAAAACTTCTTATATTTTGTTTTGGCTCAATAAAAGTTCTTCCCACATAATGGTTTCTTATTAAGCCTAACTCAAAACTTTTCTTTTTATATTGACTGTATCCAATTGCAGCAGGCACACCAGAATCTGGGACAGGGACCACAATATCCCCAACATCATCACTTTCTTTTGCAAGTTCATAACCAAAATTTTTTCTATATTCATATGCACATTTGCCTTTTATATAACTGTCAGGTCTTGAAAAATAAACATATTCAAAAACACAAGGCCTTGATTTTTTCTTGGTAAATGGCTTTATACTTTTTATGTCACCATCCTCAATTACAATAATTTCTCCATTATCAATTTCACGAATAAGCTTTGCTCCAATAATATCAAAAGCACAAGTCTCTGATGCCAATACATATGAGTTCTTTAACTTTCCCAATACTAGAGGTCTTATACCTAGAGGATCACGTGCACCAATTAATTTTTTATTGCTCATCATCACGAGGGCATATCCACCTTGTACCTGAAAAAGAGTATCAATGATTTTGTCTATCATTTTTTGTCTTTTTGATTTAGCAATTAATTGGACTATAGTTTCAGTATCAGAAGTAGTTCTAAAAATTGCTCCCTCTTTTACCAATTTTTCTCTCAATTTTAATGCATTAGTAAAATTACCATTATGCGCCACACTAATACCACCACTATAAATATCTGCAAAAAAAGGCTGTATATTTCTTAGAGAAGTTTCGCCTGTGGTTGAATAACGATTGTGACCTATGGCTGATTTACCAGGTAATTTTTTTAATATTTCTTTATTAGTAAAGTTGTCTCCAACCAAACCATGTCTTTTTTCTGAATGAAAATTTTTTCCGTCAAAAGATACAATCCCACAACCCTCTTGACCTCTGTGTTGCAAGGCATGTAGTCCCAATGCTGTTATTGTAGAAGCATCAGAAAATTCATGGATTCCAAAAACACCACACTCTTCTCTAATTGAACATGATTTAAATTTTTTCAATTTCTTCTTTTGTTTCTTTAATGTCGTTACCACTTGGGAATTCCTCAATTAATAATCTGCTTCCTTTTTCAACTAATGGAAAAGAAAAAGACTTATCTAATGACATATCCCATTTTTCATAAGAATAAAACCAATTTACAACTACAAACAAACAAACTACAAAAACATATCCTTTAAAAACGCCAAAGAAAAAACCAAAGGATTTATCCACAGATCCCGCTCCTGTATATGAGAAAAGTTTACCTGTAGTTTTACCTATTAGAATCAATAAAAAAAGTGAGACTATATATATAAATATTCCCAAACCTATTCCAGATACATACTGATTACTTACGTAGTCTGAAATATACGGTTCAAATTTTGGAACCAATATAATTGTTAAAACGAACGCTAAAACCCATTTTAAAAAGGAAATTAAACTTAAGAAAAAACCTTTTGTAAAACATTGCAATGCAAAGTAAATTATAAAAATAAAAAATATTATATCAAATATTACTATATTATCTTTTACTAATGAAACAAAACTATCGATCATTTCCAAAAGGTTTAAAAGTCAATATCAGTTTTGGCAAAAGTGTTAAAACAGAGAGCATTGCTAAAAGCATTGCCAAACCAGTAAAAACACCAAAATAAATAGTTGGAATAAAGTTCGAAAGAACTAATATTGAAAATCCAAACACAATTGTTACTGAAGTATTTAGGATTGCTACGCCAACTGTATTGTGACATTTGTCCAAAGTTAAATCATAATTCTTACTTTTTTCAAACTCTTCCTTAAATCGATATATATAGTGAATACTATTATCTACAGCTATTCCAATAGTTATTGCTGCAATAGTTATTGTCATCATATCTAAAGGTATCTTTAATAAACCAATTATGCCTAAAATTAAGAAAGCTGCCATGAAATTTGGAACAACACCAATTAAGGAAAGGGTAATATTTCTAAAAAGGATTAAAAACATCAATGTTATTCCAGCCATAACTACACCCAAGGTCAATATTTGAGATTTAAATAAACTTTGAAGAAGATTATTAAAAAGTATTAAAACTCCCGCTAATTTGAATTCTTCAGTGTTTAAACCCAGTTGGTTTTTAAGGTCATAATCAATTTTTTTAATTAATTCATTTCGTCTAAGATCTTCTCTTGAATCTAAAATCCTCAAACCAATTCTTGCTTCATTTTTTTTAATGGATATATAAGGATCAATTACCTCTTTTTTTATAGAGTCGGGTAGTTTAGTGTACAAAACGCCCATCTCAAGTCCTTGTAATTTTTTTCCACCACTTAAATCTTCTGCGACCCTTACAATTGATGCAAAAGATATTACTTTTCCAACCGAATCTATATTATCTAAATAATCATGCACTTTCGTAATTCTGTCTATTTTATCTCTAGTAAACCAGTATTTTGCATCGTCTTCATCTTCTTCCTCCCAATCATCATCATTTTGATTATCCTCATCTTTTTTGGGAAATTTAATTATAATATTTAAAGGTGTAGTACCCCCAAGCTTATTATCTATTAACTTCATACCCTTATAAATTTCTGTATCTTTATTAAAATAATTTATAAAACTATTTTCCACTTCAAGTTTAGTAATTCCTATAATACTAATTACCAGCACAACTAAAGCTGAGGAAAAAATGGTTTTGGTATTTTTTTTTGATACGCTAGCTAAAAAAGAGGTAATTTTTGATTTTTTTTGATCTCTATAATTAGTATTTTTTTTACTTAAAATATTTAAAACTGATGGCAATAAAGTAAATGTTACAAACATTGAGACCAACAAACCTACCGTCATCATCCAACCAAAATCTATAATGGGTTTTATCTCACTAAAAATTAGTGATAAAAATGCACAAATAGTTGTAAGCACAGTATAAAAAATAGGCCAAAACATTTTTTGGGAAGTCCAAAGTAAAGCATCACTATTAAGAATATCCGGGTTATCTTTTCTAAATTGCAAATATCTAACACTCATATGAATATTCATAGCCATTGTTAAAATCAACATCAATGCAATAAAATTTGATGATATTACCGTTACTTTCCAACCAACTAAACCCAAAAAACCAATCATAATAAAAACTGAAAAAAAACAGCTTAATAGCGGAATAAAAACCCAAAGCAAACTTCTAAAGACAAACCATAATGTAAATACAATAAACAAAAACACTCCACCTCCAAAAACCACAATATCATTCTTTATAAAAGTCATCATATCGTCAGCTATCATTGGTATTCCGCCAAGGTGTATTATTGGATAAATATCAGAGCTTGATCTTTTGACTTTTCCTGGAGGAGGATGATCATCAATTATTTTTCTAATTTCATTTATATTTTGATGATTCTGCTTGTTATAAGTTTTTTTATAGCGATCATAATCTTTTAGAAACGCTTTATATTTATTACTTTCATTATCACCCAGCTGTCCTTTAGATTTTCTCTCTAAGTAATTATTTTTAGTCTTAACGAATTCAGCTAACTTTTTATCAGGCTTTATATAAACTAGAACCCCACTTGTTTGCCCATCTTCACTTATAACAAAATTTTTGTAAATTGGGCTTTCAATTATTTCATTAAAACCTCTTTCTAAATCAACATCTGCGCTTGACAAAGTTTTAAAGTTTCTAATTCTTTCTGATAAAGGGTCATCATTATTTTTAAGCAATGGAACATCTAAAATTGTTATGACACTATCTACCCAATTAAGATTTTCTAATGAATTTTTTAATAACCCTATATTTTTGATAGTATTTTTTGATTTGAAATCATAATCTTCACTTGGAAAATGGCTGTAAGTTAATACAAGAAAATCTTTTGTACCGTAATTACTGTTTACTTCTCTTAAATATTTTAAGTCAGGATCGTTTTCTAACAACAAAGTATCTGACGAAGCATCTAATTGAAAATTCTTTGAGTAATATCCAAATGTTAACAGTAATACCAATAATATTGATAAGGTTAATTTTGGCTTTGTGATAATTAGGTTTTTGTATAATTTATTTAGTATCACTATTATCAGATATAACTTAAAAGATAAGAATTTAAAATTATAATTTTTTTAATTTTTTTGAGCGTCTTTAAACTTAGTATATATAGCTTCAAATTCGACTTTTACATTTCCAGTTGGGCCATGTCTTTGTTTTCCGATCATAATATCCGCTGATCCTAAAATTTCGTTCATTTTCGATTGCCACTCAGCATGCTCTATACTTCCTAATTTCGGCTCTTTTCTCTCTAAGTAATATTCCTCTCTATAAACAAACATTACTACGTCAGCATCCTGTTCGATAGATCCAGACTCTCTCAAATCAGACAATTGTGGTCTTTTATCATCCCTTTGCTCTGCCGCTCTAGATAGCTGAGAAAGAGCTAAAACAGGAACATCCAACTCTTTAGCAAGTGCTTTCAAACCCTGGGTTATTTCAGAAATTTCCTGAACTCTACCATCATATCTTCTAGACCCTGCTGACATTAGCTGAATGTAATCTACAACAATTAAATCCAAACCAAACAATCTTTTAATTCTTCTTGCTCTGTTAGATAAAGTTGAGATGGTTATTGCTGGTGTCTCATCGATAAGCATAGGTAATTCATGAATACTTCTTGATGTCTCAATTAATCTGTTCATCTCATCATCTGTTATTTTACCTCTCCTAATATCATTTGATTTTATTCTGGATTGTTCAGAAACTATTCTGGTAGATAATTGTTCTGAGGACATTTCTAAAGAAAAAAAAGCTACTACTGATTTTTTATTATCATCAGAATTTTTTTTAGCAGCATGAAAAGCTATATTTGTCGCTAAAGCTGTTTTCCCCATTGACGGTCTACCAGCAATTATAACCAGATCGGACTTATGAAGACCTCCTAGTCTTTCATCAAGGTCAATAAGCCCAGTTGGAACCCCAACTATTCCTTGATCATTTTTCATAGCATTTGTAGCCATCTCTAAAGTTTGATCAAGCGCTTTTCCAAATTGTGAAAATGATTGACTAAATGTACCTCTCTCTGCTAAATCAAATAATAATTTTTCTGTATTCTGAATTATATCATCACCAGATTTTTCAAGAGAGTCATCCATAGACTCTTCAGATAAATTTTCAGAAATTTTAACAAGTTCTCTTTTAACAAATTTTTCGTGAATAATTTTTGCATAATCAATACACTGTTTAGTAGAAGAAGAAAATCTAGTCAGTTTTACCAAGTACTCTGTACCACCAACTTCATTTAGGCTATCCTCACTATCAAATGAATTTTTTAAGGTTATTGGATTTGCAATCATCCCTTTATTATGTAGTTTTTCTATTAATTCGTAAATTTTGGAGTGTAATGGATCATAAAATTCTTTTTCATTTATAATACTTGATACCTCATCAATTATATCGTTGTTGACAAGAACTGAGCCAATCAAAGCTTGTTCAGCTTCAATATTTGAAGGTAGTTTGATTTCTTTTGATAAAGTTTTTATTTTTAAATTATCCATTAAGAGGTAGTGTTTTATCCTAAATATAGCATTGATGTAAAAATAAAAGTTATCAACTTTTATTCTAGACTGTGGAGAATTTATCTATTTTTTTAAAGTCTTCTTTTCAACTAAAACACGTAATTCTGCGACAAGATCAGAATGAAGATTTATAGTAAGTGGAAATTCACCAATTTTATTTATCTCTTTTTTAATGTCAATTTGTGAAGGGTGGATAGTTTGTTTAAAATTATCTAAAAAATATTTTGAAATTTCCTTGGGCTTAATGTTTCCGTATAAGTCTCCGTTTTCTTTAGTTTCTTTCATAAATTTAATGGATTTTTTTTTAATTTTTTCATAAATTTCTTTAGCTAGTTTTTTCTGCTCCACATTTTTTTTATTTATCTCGTGCCTTTTCCTATTTACATATTCAATATTTTGCTTATCGGCTCTTAGGGCTTTTCCGAATTTTAATAAAAAATTTCTTCCATATCCATCTTTGACGTTAACAACTTCGCCAACATCTCCTAAATTTCTTATCTTTTCCAATAAAATTATTTGCATTTAAATCAAGCCTAAGACCTTTGCTCTTTTTACCGCAATTGAAAGTTGTCTCTGTTTATTTTGGCTTACAGAAGTTATTCTTGAAGGCAATATTTTGCCCGTATCAGATGTATATCTCCTTAATAGTTTTATATTTTTATAATCTACTATTGGAGAGTTTTTTTGAGACAAAGGACAACTTCTACCAAATTTCATCTCGGGTTTTTGAAAAAGAGTTAATTTATTTTGATTACCAAATTTTTTTCCTTTTTTATTTTTTTTATCTCTTCTCATAAAATTTATTTTTTAGTACCAAAATACTCGTTTTTCAAATCAAGTTCGTTATATTTTACAGTAAGATATCTTATAACATTGGTGTCAATAGATAGTTGTTTTTCTAATTCTCTTATAGTCTTCCCCTCTATTTCCATTTTAAAATGAACAAAAATACCTTTTTTGTTTTTTTTTTATTTTATTTGCTAAATTAATTAAGCCCCATTTCTCAGTTTTTAAAACCTTTCCAGACTTATCGATCATTTTTGAATACTTAGTTACAAGACTATCCACCTCTTTTTCAGAGAGGTCCTGTTTCCCAACAATTGTATGCTCGTAAAATGCCATTTTTCAATTAAAATAATAGTTTTTTGATCGGACTTATACTATTTAAATTTTGTTTGTACAATAGTAATAATAATGAAATTTTATATTTTATTAAAATGAAAACATTAATGTTTCCAGGACAAGGTTCGCAATCAGTTGGTATGGGTTCTGAATTATTTAAGAATTTTGAATTGGTAAAAAAGATTTTCAAAGAGGCAGACGAAAAATTAAACTACCCAATATCAAAAATAATATTAGACGGACCAGAGGATAAATTAAAACTTACAAAAAATACTCAACCAGCTATTATGATAATTAGCTATTCAATTTACAAATTAATAACTGAAGAGTTTGGAATTCAAATTAAAGATATTAAATATTTTTGTGGACATTCACTAGGCGAATATAGCGCGTTAGTGTCAATTGGCTCACTTAACTTTCAAGACGCCCTTTATCTTTTACATGAGAGAGGTAAATCAATGCAGGAGGCCGTACCTGAAGGTAAGGGCGCTATGTTAGCGGTACTAGGGCTCAAAATGGAAGAGGTGACCGAATATATTAAACAAGTAAAAGATAAAGGAATTTGTGAAATAGCAAATGATAATTCTGATAGTCAAATAATTTTGAGTGGTGAGAAAAATCCTATTGAGGAAATAAATAAAATTCTCAAACTAAAAAAAAAGAAATCTATTTTTTTACCTGTTAGTGCACCATTTCACTCTTCTTTAATGAAAAGTGCTGCACAAAAAATGAGAGATAAAATTTTAAAGACTAGTTTTAAAAAACCCTCAAAAGAATTAATAAGCAATGTTACTGCTGAACCAGTGACTGATATCGATAAAATTAAGGATTTATTAATTCAACAAATTTATTCAAAGGTAAGATGGAGAGAAAGCTTATTGTTTATGGTTAAAAGTGGTATAAATGAGTTCATTGAAATTGGGCCTGGTAAAGTTTTGTCTAGTTTAGCAAAAAGAATTAGTGGTAATATTAATGTTAAAAGTATAAATACAGTTGAAGATATCAAAAATCTTAAATGATAAATTTTAAAAATAAAAAAATTCTTGTTACTGGAGCAACTGGTGGAATAGGGGGTTCTCTAATAAAAAAATTTATTTCTTTAGGCGGATCTGTTTTTGGAACAGGAACAAAATCTGAAAAATTAGACCTTTTAAAAAAAAACAACCCTGATGTTAAAATAAAAAAATTTAATCTTTCAGAACATAATGAAATAGAGAATTTTATAAACACAGTAATTTCTGATTTGGGAGGATTGGACATATTAGTTAACAATGCAGGAGTAAATGTTGACAATTTATCTTTAAGAATGAAAGATGAAGAATGGAAAAAAGTTATTGATGTAAATCTAACATCTACATTTCTGTTATCAAAATATTCAATTAAAAATATGTTAAAAAATAAATTTGGTAGAGTAGTTAATATTACCTCGATAGTAGGACATACCGGAAATCTTGGTCAGTCTAATTACTCCGCTTCCAAGTCAGGTATAATTGGCATGTCAAAAAGTTTAGCAATTGAATACGCTAAAAAAAATATCACAGTAAATTGTGTATCTCCAGGATTTATAGTCTCTGACATGACAGAGGCTATAGCTGAAAAAGTTAAACTAAATTTAATTTCGAGGATACCCATGGCAAAACTCGGAACAGCCGAAGATGTATCAAATTGTGTTGCCTTTTTGTCTTCAGACTCAGCCTCATACGTTACTGGAGAAACAATACATGTTAATGGCGGAATGTATATGTCTTGACAAAAAATAAGAAAAAACTTAATAACAAATTAA
>MDTB01084339.1_pt1 | contig 14014 bp, 14 predicted proteins | sample 811161 | NCBI WGS metagenome assembly MDTB01 (sample SAMN05326650, study PRJNA326480) | marine metagenome | isolation source: seawater | place: Mediterranean Sea | collected 2009
CTTTTATTTCTAGAAGGATATCTTTGGGACGAGGGAGAACCTAAAAAGGCTTTTGAAAAAGCAATTCAAAATTCTAATAAAGTAGCAATGTCTTTATCTGACTTATTCTGTGTAAAAAGACACAAGTCTCATTTCTTGGACTTAGTCAAAAATAAATTGGATATTACTTTTGCTAATGAACAAGAAATAATGTCTTTGATAGATACAAAAAAATTTAATGATGTGATTGAATTTTCAAAAAAAATTAAAAAATTGTTAATTATTACTAGAGGGGAAAATGGTGCAGTAGCAATTAAAGGAGATGAAATTGTAGAATGTGAAGCTGAAAAAAATCTTAGGATTGTAGACTTAACTGGTGCTGGTGATCTTTTTGCAGCAGGTTTTTTAAATGGTTATGTAAATAATCTAACTCTCAAAGAAAGTTTACATAAAGGTACTGAAATGTCATCAAAAGTAATTCAAATAATCGGTGCTCGATTAAATTAAATTATTTTTTTCTTCTTTTGAAACTTCCTTTTCCTTTTTTTGGTTTAATTACACGTTTACGATATTTTGTTGTAAATAAGTCTAGAGCCATTTTATTTCTTTTTTTCATAGTAAATAACCATCTTTATTATTTATAATAAAATTATCATCTAAAAATTTTGATTTAATTTTTTTTCTTAATCTATAAATGTGAGTTTCAACAGTATGAGTATCTGCTTCAGGAGCATATTTCCAAACTTCTTTTAAAATCCTATTTTTACTAATAGATTTATTGTTATATAAAAATAACTCTAAAAGTTGAATTTCTTTTTCAGTTAGTAAAATAAAGTTACTATTTTTTTTTAATTTCTTCTCATTTTTATCTAAAATGTAATCTTTAATCTTAATTGATGAGTTTTTATTGAAACTTTTTTTGGCAATTGAATTTTCAATAATTGAATTTAAATCTTTAATACTAGTTGGTAAAGATAATCTTAAATCAAATAAACCTGTATTAATTTTATTTGATGTGGACATCAAAATTTTGATCTTTTCAGTTTCTTTTAAAAGTTCTTGTTTAACTTGACTATTTTTTGAATAATCTTCGTGAATTAATAAAACATCATATTCTTTAAGTGAATCTTTATCTAAATTATTTAAAGAAGATGTTAATTTAAATTTTAAATGATCTTTAAGTTCTTCTATTGAAGTGTTAAAGTTTTTTGAACCAAAAGTTAAAACATTAATTTTGTGCATATTTTTATTAAAAATAAGTTTTTATCTATTAATAACTATAAAGTAAAATGTGCTGTTGGTAAAAGAGGAATTGGAAATAAGAAAAAAGAAGGTGATAAAATAACACCAAAAGGCAAGTTTAAGATTAAGTCTATTCTATTCCGAAAAGATAGAGTCCCAATTATAAAAACTAAAATTAACAAAATTTGTATTAAAAAAAATATGGGTTGGTGTGATGACCCAAGATCTAAAAATTATAACAAATTAGTAAAACTTCCATCGAATTACAAATCTGAAAAGCTTTTTAAGAAAGATAACACTTACGATATAATCTTAGTTTTAAATTATAATTTTAATCCTATAGTCAAAGGTAAAGGTAGCGCAATATTTATTCATGTTGCTAGAAAAGGTTATAAAAATACGATGGGTTGTATTGCAATTAGTAAAAGAGATTTAAAAAATTTAATCAAAAAAATTAGTAACCGGACAACTGTAAATATAAGCTAGGATCTTTCTCCGAATATAGAACTACCTATTCTTAAATGCGTGGCTTTATTGTTTATAGCAACCATATAATCTGATGACATTCCAATGCTTAAATTTTTTAAACCTAAAGAAGCATTAAGTTCAGATATGCTTTTAAAATATTTTTCTGTATTATTATCATTTGGAGGAATAGCCATTAATCCCAGAATATTTAACTTTTTTTCCATTACACAGTAATTATAAAAAGCATCTACTTCGCTAAAAGAAATACCAGATTTTTGGGTTTCATTTCCTAGATTTACTTGGATAAAATATTTAATTGATTTATTAATGCTATTTTGAGTTTTTGCACAAACGTCTGCAAGTTTTTGACTATCCAAAGAATGTATATAATCAAAAATTTGTACAGCTTTTTTAGCTTTATTGCTTTGTAACTTTCCTATCATGTGAAGTTGTAAATTTTTTTTCTCAATCTTTATTTTTGTCCATTTAGACTCAGCTTCTTGAACTTTATTTTCTCCATAATGTAAATGTCCATGATCAATAAGGGGCATAATATGTTCTAGTGAAAACGTTTTGCTTACAGCAATAATTGTGCTTGAATCCGACCCTGGAATTTTTTTTATATTAGATTTTATTTTATTGTATCTTTCAATTATGATGTTCATATGTTTATAGTAAAAAAAAAATATTATTTTATAATAGAAAATATCAGAGATATTAATTTAAAAAATATAAAAAATTCAAGTAAATTCTGCATAATTTACAGACCTAAAGTAAAAATTAAAAATATAGATGAGTTAATGAGGTTTAGAAATAATTGTAAAAGGAGAAATATAGATTTTTATGTTTCCAATAACATAAAATTGAGCAACCTCTTAAAATCTGATGGTATTTATATTTCAGCACATAATACAAATCTTAAAATTGCTAATCTAAGACACTCTAATTTTAAGATAATTGGATCAGCACATAATATTAAAGAAATAAAGATAAAAAAACTGCAAGGTTGCTCTAGCATTGTTTTCTCACGATTATTTAAAACTTCATACAAGTACAAAAAGGGGTTTTTAGGGGTTTTGAAATTCAATCTTTTTAAACTATCTAGGAAAGAAGATTTAATCCCTCTAGGAGGAATAAAATCATCTAATTTTAATAAACTCAATACTGTTAAGTGTGAGTCAATAGCAATATTTTCAGAAATAAAAAAAAGGCCTTCTACCTTTTCTAAGCTTTGTTATTAATTATTTTTAGATTTAAATTAAAAAAAAAAGGGGCGAAAAAATCGCCCCTTTTAATATCTTGTATACTAATTACTAATTAGAATGCGAATGCTACAGCGATAATTGTATCTTTCGCATCAACTCCATCAGCATAACCAACGTTGTCGTAGTCAGCTTGTGCTATTGATAAAGTCGCACCACCTAGAGAGTAAGCCGCTTGTACTGACGTCATCCCTATGTCGTAACTAGTTGTTGCAGTAGTTTGGTAATTTACTTCACCATCTTCTTTTGTGTAAGATACAGATAATGCATCATTTACAGCAAACGCAAGTGATATACCAGTGTTTTCGTAGTACTCAACACTTGTTGCACCAGCAGTGATTCCTGATACTTCAGGAGCTTTGTAAGATTTACCATAACCAGCTGTGAAATTTCCGATAGCATATTCTACACCCCAAGATCCACCTTCTTCAAGTTGGTCTTCAGTTGTTATACCATCATCAAAATCCTGAATATCGTAGTAGTGACCACTAACCGTTAAACCATCAATTGGTTTAGTTACTAGTGAGTATGCTTCGATTGAGTTACCATTAGCTTGTCCTTGTGCATTGCCGCTTTGACCATCTTTCTTTTGTTGACCATATGCAATTGAACCAGTTGTACCAAAAGGTAATTCAGGTGTGTGATATTGTAAAGAAGCATAAGAAGACTCAGAAGCTGGGTAAGTTATACCTTCGCTTAAACCTGTGTCTGTCATTGAAGTATACACTGACTGATCAAATGCATATTCTTTACCATTGCTACACTCAGATACACAAACTTTTACAGTTCCTAAATCATTCATAGTTACTGAAATGTGCGTATCATCATTCAAAGCTCCACCTGGAGGCGTGTTTGAAGGAGAAGTAGCTGTATCACCAGTTGTAGTTGGATCTAACTCCATAGAGTATTTCCAAGTATAACCGTTGTCCATTTCACCGCTCGCTGTGAAATTTAATTCGTTTGTAATACCGATACCATTGTCTTTATTTTGACCGTTAGTAATGTGGTAAGTTGCTTTAGCTGAACCACTTACAGATAATTCACCTGCATTAACGGAAAACATAAGAGATAATGAAGCGATAGAAACGAATAACGTTTTCATTATAGTTTTCATTTATTTATCCTTTGTTTTGGTTTTAATAATTAAAACGAGTGGAAATTAGCATTTTACTTATCTTTTTTAAGCATAAACTCAGTAAATATGTTCAAATTTTTCAAAATGTTGTATATTTACAACACTTTTTCCTCTTTTTTCTATCCAAACTAGAATATTAAAAAAAAACAATTTTTTTGTTTTTCTTTATTCTTTGGAATAAACATAATGATACTTATGACAAAAAAGTTCAATATTTTCCTAATTATTCCTGTAATTTTGCTAATGTTAACAGCCTGCAACGCATTAAAACCTGAAAAGGTTAATACTAGAGAAACTCCAGTAAATGCTCAAGAGAGAGCAAGAAAAAATATTGAACAAGGAAGTGGAGTTTCTATAAATTCTATACTTAAAAATCGTGGAGGTACTAATTTTGAATTTAGTTCATCTAATCCGATGTGGAGAGCTTCTTTAGAAATCTTAGATTTTCTTCCTTTAAGCACAGTCGATTATTCAGGTGGTATGATTGTTTCTGATTGGTACACAGGTGAAAGCTCAAGTGAGGCAATCAAAATTTCAATTAGATTCCTCTCAAATGAAGTTCGTAGCGATAGTATAAAAATAATTGTTCATAAAAAAAAATGCTCTGGAAATCAAAATTGTAAAATAGCATTATTGAGTAATTCTAAGATAAGCCAAGAATTAAGAGGTACAATTTTAAAAAAAGCAGCAGAATTTAAAAAAGAATCTAAAAAGAAAAAATAAGTCTTAAATGGAAAGAGTTAATTTTCAAGTAATTGAAAAAAAGTGGCAGGCAAAATTCATTTCGGCCAAACTGCACAATAAAAAAGGTAAAAAGTTTTATTGTTTAGAAATGTTTCCTTATCCTTCTGGAAAAATACATATGGGCCACGTCAGAAATTATACAATTGGGGATGTCATAGCTCGTTACAAATATATGAAAGGTTTTGATGTTTTACATCCTATGGGCTGGGATGCATTTGGTCTACCTGCTGAAAATGCTGCACGATTAAACAATTTAAGACCTAAAGATTGGACGCAGAAGAATATTAAAACAATGAAAGACCAATTAAAAATGCTTGGATTATCAATTGATTGGGATCTAGAAATATCTACTTGTGATGAAAGTTATTATAAACATCAACAAGAACTATTTATTGACTTTTATAACCAGGGATTAGTTTCTAGAAAAGAAACTTACGTTAATTGGGATCCAGTAGAAAAAACTGTGCTAGCAAACGAGCAAGTTATTAACGGAAAAGGATGGAGGTCAAATGCGGTTGTCGAAAGAAAAAAGTTATCTCAATGGTTCTTTAATATTACACAATTTTCAAATGAACTTCTGGAAGATTTAGAAAAATTAACTGGTTGGCCAGATAAAGTAAGATTAATGCAAAAAAATTGGATTGGGAAATCTTTTGGCTGTGAATTAAATTTTAAAATAATTGAGTCAGACAAAGTTTTAAAAATTTTTACAACAAGACCAGACACAATTTTTGGGGCAACTTTCATAGCTGTTTCAGTTGATCATGAAATTTGTGGAATATTTAATAAAAATAAAGATTTTGAAAAATTTAAAAACGAATGTTCTAAAATAGGTACAACAGAGGAAGCTTTAGCTAATGCAGATAAACTAGGATTTAATACAAATCTTTTTGCAGAACATCCTTTCATCAAAGGAAAAAAGATACCAATATACGTAGCAAATTTTGTATTAATGGATTACGGTAACGGTGCAATTTTTGGCTGTCCTGCTCATGACCAAAGAGATTTTGATTTTGCAAAAAAATATAAACTTCCAATTATAAAAGTTGTTTCCGATAAAGATCATTTAAATAATGGAGATAAAATGGTTGAAGCTTTTACAGGTAGTGGATCAATGATTAATTCTGAATTTTTAAATAATTTAGATATTAACGAAGCTAAAAAAAATATTATTGAAAAAATTGAAAAAATGAAAATTGGAAAAAAACAAACGTTATTTAGATTAAAAGACTGGGGTATATCTCGTCAAAGATATTGGGGTTGTCCTATACCTATGATTTACTTAGAAGATGGTTCGGTTGTTCCCGTTGATAAAAGTGAGCTGCCTATAAAACTCCCATATGACGCTGATTTAAAATCTTCTGGTAACCCTTTAGAAAATCACCCCAGCTGGAAGAAAACAATACACAAAAAAACTGGAAAACCTGCAACTAGAGAAACTGATACTCTAGACACTTTTGTTGACTCTTCTTGGTACTTTTTGAGGTTTTGTTCGCCTAAAAACATCAATGCTCCTTTTGATGAAGAAAAAGTCAATTATTGGATGCCAGTTGATCAGTATATTGGAGGGATAGAACATGCAATTTTACATTTGCTTTATTCTCGTTTTTTTATGAAGGGAATAAAAAAATGTAATAATAAAATAAAATATTCAGAACCATTTAAGAATTTGTTCACCCAAGGTATGGTTTGCCATGAAACATATAAAGATCAAAATAATAATTGGTTATATCCAGATGAAATTGAAAAAACTTCTGAAAAAAAAGCAATAAAAAAATCTGATGGTTCAAGTGTGAAGGTAGGTTCTTCCGAGTCCATGTCTAAATCTAAAAAAAATACAATAGATCCTGAAGTAATGATCAAACAACACGGAGCAGACGCTGTTAGATGGTTTGTGTTATCTGATAGTCCTCCAGAAAAAGATGTTCAATGGTCTAATTCAGGGGTTGCTTCCTCAAATAAATTTCTACAAAGATTATGGAGTTTAAATCAAAAGATTTTAAGCTTTTCTAAAAAAATAAATGATCCTAAAGAAGAAAAAAAATTTATAATTAGTATTGATCAATATGTTTTTAAAATAGACACTGCTATAAATAATTTTCATTTAAATGTGGCAATAGCTTTATTTTATGAGGTATATAAATATTTTAATGACTCGTGTCAGTTAAATATAGGCAAAGAAACTCTAATTTCTAATATAACTAAGATAATGAAACTTATAATGCCATTTGCTCCCCATTTAGCTAGTGAATGTTTATCAAATTTAAATTGTAAAGATTTTAACGAATGGCCTAAAATAAATAAAAAATCCTTAGAACATGCTAAAATAAATATGGTAATACAAATTAACGGCAAAACTAGGGATGTAATAAATATTAAAAGAGATTTAGAAGAAAAAGAGATTGAAAAATTAGTGATTAGCACAAAAGCTAATAAATATTTGACTGGTAAAAAAGTTGTAAAAACTATCTTTATTAAAAACAAAATTGTAAACTACATCATCAAATAGTTTAAAAATGAAAAAAATGAGCAAAATCCTTTTAATTTTAAGTTTTATAATCTTATCTAGCTGCGGGTTTAAAGTGGTAGACACATCAAAACTGAACAACTTTTTAATTCAAGAAGTTAAAACAATAGGAGATAAAAAAACTAGTTTTAAAATTAAAAATAATCTACTTCTCAGCTCTAAAAAAAATAATGAAAATGTTTTAATAATTAATTTAAACACAGTAAAAAAAAGAAATATTAAAGAAAAAAATATTAAAAATGAGATTACAAAATACGAAATTGTTTTAGAAGTAGAAGTTGAATTTGATCTTCTTAATAGAAACATAAATGACAAATTTACCATAAATGCGTCTGGAGATTACTTAATAGGATCTAATTATTCAACAACGCTAAATAATGAAAAAAAACTAATTGATGATTTGTCAGAAAATATTTCTGATAAAATTTTAAATAGAATTAATTTAAAAATAAATGATATTTAAAAGTTACATACTAGAACAAAATATTCAATCAATCTCGAAATATAAAATTTTTTTATTCTATGGAGAAAATCAAGGTTTAAAAAAAGAATTTAAAGAAAAAATAAAGTTTCATAACAAAGAAAAAGAAATTCTTAATCTAATACAAGATGAAATTATAAAAAATAAAGATATTTTAACAAATGAAATAAAAAACAAATCTTTATTTAATAAGGAAAAAATAGTTTTTATTAGCCAGGTAAACGATAAGATTTTAGAAATTTTAGAAGAAGTGGTGGAGGATATTAAAGAAGATAATATTATCTTATTTGCAGATGTTCTGGACAAAAAATCGAAACTTAGAAACTATTTTGAAAAGTCAAAAAATTGTGGGATAGCTCCATGCTATCAAGATAACGAAATTACTATTAGGAAAATAATCTTAGAAAAATTAAATGGTTATCAAGGGTTATCCGGTCAGATTATAAATCTTATTATTCAAAGTGCTGGTTTAGATAGAAATAAAATTAATAATGAAATCAATAAAATCATCAGTTGCTTTAAAGACAAAAAAATTGACCTAAAAAAAATTGATTTATTGCTTAATGTTAGAGAGAATGATGATTTTAACCTCCTCAAAGATGAGGCGCTAAAAGGCAATAAAATCAATACAAATAAACTGCTTGCTGACACTGTTTTTGAAATAGAAAATAATATCTACTATTTAAATTCAATTAATCAAAGGATTAATAAGCTCAACGAAATAGAAAATATGAAAAAACAAAATTCGAATATCGAGTCAGTAATATCAAGTCTAAAACCTCCAGTATTTTGGAAGGATAAACCAATGCTAATTGAACAGACGAAAAAATGGAATAAAAAAAAAATTAAAGAAGCTTTGAAAAAAACTTATAATACAGAAATAAAAATCAAATCGAGTTCATCAATAAGAAAAGATTTATTAATCAAGAATTTAATAATAGAATTATGTTCTACTGCTAATTCCGCTTAAGTAAATTTGAAACAAGTTCAAATTGTTCTAAATCTTTATATAAAATAGTAATTTTTCCAGAGTTGTTTTTTTTATTTTGAATATTAACATTCATACCTAAATTTTGCTGAATTTTATTCTGTTCACTTAGTATATTAGAATCTATTTTAATCTGACCAGATTTTTGTGGACCTTTTTTGCTTCTTACTAAAAGCTCAACACTTCTAGCACTTAAATTTTTTGCAACAATTTCTTCTGCAATATTTGTTGCACTTGGTAAACCTATTAATGGTCTAGCTTGCCCTGCTGTTAGATTACCTTCTTGAATTAGAGCGATAACATCCTCGGGCAAGGATAGAAGGCGCAATGTATTACTTATATGACTTCTACTTTTAGACATAAATTTAGCAATTTTTTCATGATCATAACCAAATTCATCAGATAGTCTTTGATAACCTTTTGCCTCTTCTATAACATTAAGATCATCACGTTGAATATTTTCAACTATAGCTACTTCTAGAGATTCATTATCATCTAAGTCTAAAATGATTATTGGTACTTCATGTAAACCGGCTTTTTGCGCTGCCAACCACCTTCTTTCTCCAGCAATAATCTCAAATCTACCTGGATCTACTTTATCCTCTCTAACGGCAATTGGCTGAATAATGCCGTTTTTTTTTATTGAATTAGCCAGTTCAGCCAGTTTTTCCTCATTAAAATGAACTCGAGGCTGATATTTATTGGGACTTAAATCGCTTATGTTTGCTTTAAGTTTATTATAGATCTTCTTTTCTTTAATTTTAATATCTTCCTTTTGATCACCAAAAAGTGCTGTTAAGCCCCTACCTAATCCTTTTTTTTTAAACGTTTTCATGCTGCACTTTCTACATTAATATTTTTTTTAACCAAAAACTCGTTTGCTAATTTCAGGTAAGACTTACTACCTAAGCATGTTTTATCATAAATTACACATGGCAAACCATGTGATGGAGCTTCAGATAATCTAACATTTCTGGGTATTACTGTTTCGTATACTTTTTCTTTAAAATAATTTCTCGCCTCCTTATCTACTTGTGAAGATAGCTTGTTTCTTTTGTCAAACATCGTGAGCAAAATTCCTCTAACTTTTAAATCTGGATTCAAATTTACCTTAATTCGATCTATAGTTTTGACCAACTGTGTTATACCTTCCAAGGCAAAGAATTCTGTTTGAAGCGGTACCAATAATTCATCTGACGCCACTAAAGCCATAATCGTCAGTAAACTTAATGAAGGTGGGCAGTCTATAAAGATGTTATCATATTCCGATAACAAATCTTTTTTTTCCATATCTAAAATTTGTTTTAAAACAAAAGCTCTGTCAGAGTCATTTGCTGTTTCAACTTCAAGACCAGACAGGTTTACATTTGAACCTATTATATCTAAATTTTTAATTTCTGTTTTTTGTATTGCTTCTTTCAACTTAATTTTTTTAATTAGCAAATTGTAAATATTATTTTCTTCATCATTATTAGATCTTCCCAATCCAGTTGTAGCGTTTCCTTGTGGATCTAGATCTATGATGAGATTATTTTGACCCAAAATGGACAGTGAAGTAGCTAAATTAATTACAGTAGTTGTTTTCCCTACTCCGCCCTTCTGGTTGATCACTGCAATAGTAGATCTATTCTTCATTTTATTTTGCCTCGACTATAATTATTTTAGAATCATAGTCTGTAATACTATTTTCTAAATTATAGCTATAATTTGAATCTAAAGATACATTATTTATCTCAAGCTGTGCACTTTTACCTTTCAGTACTACTATTTTATGGGGTTTTTTAACAATTTCACGTGAAATCTTGATAATCTCATTTAATTTTTTAAAGGCACGAGCGACTATTACGTCTGCTATTATTTGTTTTTCATAAACATTATTTTCAATGGACAAATTTTTAATATTTAATTTATTTTTAACATTAATGAGAAAATCCCTTTTAACTGGAGATTTCTCATATAATTTCACGTGAAAACTAGCATTATCATTATAAATGGCAATTATAATACCAGGAAAACCACCTCCAGTTCCAAAATCAGCAATATTATTAACTTTTTTCAAGTCTAAAAACCTAATTATTTGAGCTGAGTCCAGAATATGCCTTAACCATACACTACTTTCAGTACTTTTAGAGATTAAATTGTAACGCTTATTGTACTCAAGAAGATGATTATGAAATTTTTTTAATTTTTCTATAGAATTATCTGAAAATCCTAACTTTTTTTTAAGAATTTTGATTACATCAGCCTCATTCATTAAGCCGAGACTCTATTTTTTGATCTTTTAATATGCGAAAGTATCAATATAACTGCAGCCGGTGTTACTCCATCTATTCTTAGGGCTTGTCCCAGTGTGTTTGGCCTAATTTTATTTAACTTTGACTTAATTTCATTTGAAAGTCCGCTCAACAAGTCATAATTTATATTATTAGGTATAGTGATTGATTCATCTTTTTTAAAAGTTTCTATATCATGAGACTGACGACCTAGGTATCCTAAGTAGTGAGCATCGATTTCAACCTGTTTATCTAAACTCCTATTAATAAAGGGTATTGAAGGAAATATCTGCCTTATTTTTGCCATATTTACATTTCTTTGACCTATAACCTCTAAAGCAGATCTTTTGACTCCATCCATTGCGATTTTAATAGAATGTTTTTTTGCTTCGTTAGGCGATAAAAAATTCGAATTTAAAGAATTGGTTAGTTGCTGTAATTTTTTTTGCTTATCTAAAAAAATATTTTTTCTTTTTTGTTGGACTAAATTAATCTTTATACCTATAGGTGATAATCTTTGGTCTGCATTATCTGCTCTAAGAGTTAATCTATATTCAGCCCTTGATGTAAACATTCGATATGGTTCCGAAACACCTTTTGTAATTAGGTCATCAATCATAACTCCTATATAAGAGTTTGATCTATTTAAAATAAATTCTTTTTCTTTTTTTACTTTTAATGCTGCATTTGCGCCAGCAACTAAACCTTGAGCTGCTGCTTCTTCATATCCAGTAGTGCCGTTGATTTGACCTGCTAAAAAAAGAGACTCAATTTTTTTAGTTTCTAGGGTGCACTTAAGCTCACGAGGATCTACATAATCATACTCTATGGCATAACCTGCTCTTTTCATCTTAACTTGCTCTAAACCCTTGATTTTACTCAATATTTTGAGCTGAATCTCCTCAGGTAAAGATGTGGATATACCATTCGGATAAATGGTATTAACTTTTAAACCCTCTGGTTCTAAAAAAATTTGATGTCTGTCTTTTTCTCTAAACTTCACAACCTTATCTTCGATAGCTGGGCAATATCTTGGCCCCACACCCTTAATATTACCTGAGTACATTGCACTTCTAGTAATATTTTCACTTATAATTTTATGGACTTCATCATTAGTATAAGTCATTCCACATTTTACTTGTTTATTGTTTAATTTCTGAGTTAAAAAAGAAAAATAATATGGGTCATCATCAGCTGGCTGCATTTCTAATTCATCATAGTTTATAGTATCTCCATCTAATCTTGGTGGTGTCCCAGTTTTAAGTCTTCCGATTTTAATTTTAAATTTTTCTAATTGCTCACTTAATCCTGTTGAGGGTTTTTCATCATATCGTCCAGCTGGTGTCTGTTTTTCGCCAATGTGAATTAATCCATTTAAAAATGTTCCTGTAGTAAGAATCAATTCTTTACACCTTACTTCTTTTCCACTTTGGCAAATAAAACCAATGATTTTATCTTTATCGAATATAAATTTTATAACTGGATCTGCTATAACTTTTAAATTTTTATAATTAAGTAAAATTTTCTGCATATGCTCTTTGTAGAGAACTCTATCTGATTGAGTTCTTGGTCCTTGTACTGCTGGACCTCTACTTCTGTTTAATAACCTAAATTGAATTCCTGATTTATCAGCTACAGTGCCCATAACGCCATCTAAAGCATCTATTTCACGTACTAGATGCCCTTTACCTAGCCCGCCGATTGCAGGATTACAGGACATCTCACCAATTGTCTCTATTTTATGGGTAAAAAGTGCAGTATTGACGCCTATTCTAGCGGATGCAGCTGCTGCCTCACAACCAGCATGCCCACCACCTATTATTACTACATCATAGCTTTGTTTTGTCATGGAATCAATGTAACGCGGTATATTAGGAATACAAGAGGTATTTTATTTACCTATACAAAAGTCTTTAAATATCGATCCGAGGACTTCCTCTACATCAACCCTACCTACAATACTTCCAAGATGTCGTGCAGCCATTCTTAGGTCTTCTGCCGCTAGTTCTAGATCCTTACTTTGATCTTTTTTAAGAAAGTTATCTATTTCTTTTAAGCACTCATTAAGTTTTAATCTGTGTCTCTCTCTTGTAATTAAAGCACTATTATTAAATATGAATTTTTTGCTTAATTTTTCTTTTATCTTTTTTATCAACTTATCTATATTTTTATTTTTTTTAACTGAAGCTAAAACTGTATCCGCCTCAAATTTATGATTTTTTTTATCTTCTACATCCGATTTATTAAGTAAAACTATTGTATCTTTGTTGATCATTTTATTAATTTCAGTATTTATACTTTTTGATGAATTATCTATTACTACGATATTTAAATCGGCTTCTTTAGATTTTCTCAAAGCTAATGAAATTCCTTTTTTTTCTACCTCATTTTTAGCTTCTCTAATACCTGCTGTGTCCGCTAGAATTACTGGATATCCATCTATATTTAAATAAGACTCGATTACATCTCTAGTTGTTCCTGCCTCACCTGAAACAATAGCAACATCTCTTTTTGATAATAAATTTAATAGAGACGATTTACCAGCATTGACTTCACCTGTTATGGAGACTCTAAATCCATCTCTTATTTTTTCTCCAATTTTATTATCCTCAATTATTTTATAAATATCTTTATGAATCTCTTTAATAGAGTTTTGTACATCCTTTAAAACTTTTTCTGGTAAATCATCCTCTGCAAAATCTATTTTGGCCTCGATATAAGATAAAGATTTTACTAATTTTTTTCTTAAATCATTATAATAATTTGAGGCAATACCTTGAACTAATTTAACAGCTTGGTCTCTCTGAAGTTCTGTTTCTGCGTGAATTAAATCGCCAATACTTTCAGCTTTTAAAAGATCAATTTTATCATTTTGAAAAGCTATCTTTGTAAATTCACCTGGTTCGGCTAATCTA
>MDTB01018136.1_pt1 | contig 14009 bp, 14 predicted proteins | sample 811161 | NCBI WGS metagenome assembly MDTB01 (sample SAMN05326650, study PRJNA326480) | marine metagenome | isolation source: seawater | place: Mediterranean Sea | collected 2009
CAGCGCGTCGCAGGCCTCTGTTTCAGAGACCTCTGTTTCAGAGACCTCTGTTGCAGAGACCTCTGTTTCCAACGCTAACCTGGCCGCGCTTAGGCGCAACATGTTTATTAATGATCTGAAATTTCTCGCCGTATCGGAGGCGGACATTGCCCAAATGACGGTTCCGATGCTGGTGCTGCAGGGCGATGACCTCTACCATCCCGCCTCGGCCTCGAAAAAGCTGGCCGCCCTGACCGGCTCCACCTGTATTGAGGGATGGAAGGAGGGGCCAAAGCTCGAGTTGGCTCGCCGATCTGTCGCAGACTTTTTAAGGCGACACGCCCAGTCAGCCTAGGGTGCGAGATGCGCGGAAGGGGTGAAACCTGACAGCGACGATAATAATAGACAGAAAAATAAGGAGAAAGGCATGTCCCTAGTGGCGGTAATGGCAACAACCCAGGGTGAGATCAGATTAGACCTCTTCGCTGAAGAGACACCGATAACGGTCGCGAACTTTGTCAATCTCGCCCAGCGGGGCTTCTACGACGGGCTATCCTTTCACCGAGTCATAGACGACTTTATGATCCAGGGCGGGTGTCCGCTAGGTACGGGTACCGGTGGCCCCGGGTATCGCTTCGCAGACGAGTTTGTCGACTCCCTGAGGCACGACGCCCCAGGTAAGTTTTCCATGGCCAATGCAGGTCCGGGAACGAACGGCTCACAGTTTTTTATTACGCACACGGCTACGCCCTGGCTTGATGATGCGCACGCGATTTTTGGCGCGGTTCAGAGCGATGACGATCAGGCGGTGGTTAACGCCATCAGCCAAGGAGATGAAATCACGAGTGTCACCATCGAGGGAGATTGGGAGACTTTTTTACAGGGGGTCGAGCAAGTCGAAGAGTGGAATAGTGTGCTAGATGACGCTTAGACTAAGACGCTGAACATGGTCGTGTCTGCTAAGCATTGGGGAGGATAGATGAGCGAGGCGCTTTTTTCTGATCTGAAGGTCATTGATATGAGCAGCTGGATTGCTGCTCCGGTTGCCTCAACAATGCTCGCCGATTATGGCGCACAGGTTATCAAGATCGAGCCGCCAGGCATGGGGGACGGGTATCGGCTATATGCCTCAATGGCTTCTGCGCCAAAATCCGACATTAACTATACCTGGCACATGGACAACCGAAATAAGCGGGGCCTTACCCTAAATCTAAAGCACGAGGAAGGGCGCGAGATTTTATCGAGGTTGGTGCGTGAAAGTGATGTTTTTATTACAAATTTAACCCACCCTAAGCGTAGAGAATGGTCCCTCGGCTACGACGATCTAGCGGCCTTAAACCCAAGCCTGATTTATGCCTCGCTCACCGCTTATGGGGAACAGGGTCCAGAGCGAGATCGCGAGGGCTTCGATCTGGTGGCGCATTGGTCGCGATCAGGCATGATGGGACTCGTGCGAACTGAAGATGCCCCACCCTCCCCTTGCTTGCCGGGCATGGGCGATCACCCTACCGGGGTAAGCCTCTATGCCGCAATCGTGACCGCCGTGGTTAGGCGTCTTAAGACCGGAGAGGGCAGTCACGTTCATACCTCGCTGCTGGCCAATGGCCTCTGGTCGGCGTCCTGCGTGGCGCAGGCTGCCTTCGTTGGCGCTGACTTTTCGCATTATTACCGCGCGCGAAAAAATGTTTTCACCCGTTTTGTCTATCAAACTGCCGATGAGCGCTGGCTGCAATTCAGCATGGTGCGCACTGACGCCGAGGTTGCAGGTCTGCTTGCCGTCCTGGGTCACGAGGCTCTACTTGAGGACGAACGCTTCGCAACCTTGGAATCGCGGTTTGCCTACGGCGACGTTCTATTCGAACTGCTTGCGCCGACCCTCGCAGCGCAGACCGCCGCATACTGGATGGAACGGTTCGCCGGGGCAGGTGTGCCCGTGGCCCTGGTGGGAGATATTGAAGACTTACCCCATGACCCCCAGGTGATCGAAAATGCGATGACCCTTGAGGGCTCCTCAGCGCTTGGATTTGAAGGTGTCATCCGACATCCGCTCAACGTCGAAGGTCTTACGTCAGCGCAGGTTAAGCCGGCACCTGAGCTGGGCGAGCATAATAGTGAAATCCTGCGGGAACTGGGTTACGACACTGCGTCTATCGCGGCCTTGAGAGATGGCGGCGTCATCTAGTCCCCACTGCAGGAAACCCCATTTGCGCCAGTCAGTGACTCTGGCTACGCTCTATGCAGCCTGACGTACCCCCTTTACGCGACCTGGTGCTCCTCGGCGGCGGCCACAGTCATGTTCAGGTGTTGCGGTACTTTGGCATGCACCCCACTGCCGGGGTAAGAATCACCCTTATTTCCCAAGAAGCGCAGAGTCCTTATTCGGGCATGCTGCCGGGCTGCGTCGCCGGTGCGTATGACATGGACGACCTTCATATCGACCTGGGCCCCCTCTGCCGATTCGCCGGTGCGCGGCTTATTGTCGCCACCGCTCAGGGAATCGATTTGGCGAACCAACAGGTCCTCTTGGCAAATCGTCCCCCTATGCGTTTTGATATTTTATCTCTTAACTGTGGGGCCAGCCCCGCTAGCGGAGTAGGGCAGGGCATCAACGTCAAACCTATTAGCCTCTTCCTGCCCGCCTGGCAGCAGGTCCGAACCCAACTGTGGGAACGGTCCTCCGCCGCGACGCTCGCCGTTGTCGGTGCCGGCGCTGGAGGGATAGAGCTTGCTCTGGCCTCCAGAGCCTCTCTGCCGGAGCAAACTCAAATTCAGCTGATTGGGACGACCTTACTGCCCGGAGCCACTGCGGGCCAGCGCCGGGTGATACAGCGAGCCCTGTCACGCCAGCGCGTGACCTATATCGAAGATCGTTTAGTTAACGCCGCAAACAGGGCGCTGGAATTTGAGCGGGCGGGTGTGCCCTTGGTCGCCGACCATGTGTTCTGGGTGACGGATGTGGTGGCGCCGCCGTGGTTGGCCGACAGCGGTCTCGCTCACGATGAAAGAGGCTTTATTGCGGTGGATGCTACCCTTCGCAGTACGTCTCATCCCAATGTGTTTGCGGCGGGAGATATAGCGCACCTGCAGGGTCAGGAACGGCCCAAGGCTGGCGTTTACGCTGTTCGCGCCGGGCCAACGCTAGCTCATAACCTCGCAAGGGCTGCTCGAGGCGGGGCATTCAGGCCTCGAAAGTTCAGGGCTCAGAGTAGGCACCTAAGCCTGATTGGGGTGGGCGATGGGACCGCGATTGCTCTGCGCGGTCGTTGGGCCTCGACGGGCCGCTTCTGGTGGCGACTCAAGGATGACATTGATCGGCGCTTTATGCGGCGTTTTAAAAATCTGCCCAACATGGTTTCCAAGCCGCCCGCAGTCCATGCATCGCTCCAGGCGTTACTGCCAGATCAGCAAATGCGATGCGGTGGCTGTGGTGCAAAATTGGCTGCGGACCCCCTGGCCCGAGTGCTCGCCCGACTACCTGCCCAGCCTCTGGCGAACGTCACGCTTGGGATGGGCGATGATGCTGCAGAAATCGTCAATGCCGGACCAACTACCCTGCTGACCGTGGATGGTTTTCGAGCCATGCTGGATGACCCTTATTTACTGGGTCGAATCGCTGCGCATCACAGCATGAACGATATTTTGGCCATGGGCGCCAGGCCCCAGGCCGCCCTCGCATTGGCCGCCATTCCCCTGATGGCAGACGACATGATGGAAGAGGAGCTCTTTCAACTGCTCAGCGGGGCCGTTGCCGTTCTTAATGAACACCAGACCCCCTTGGTGGGTGGCCACTCGGCCGAGGCAGCGGAGTTGTCCCTGGGCTTGACCATAGTGGGGCACGCTCAGGGAGAAGTGATGGTCAAGGGCGGCGCTGCCGTTGGAGACTGTCTGCTGCTCACAAAACCCCTGGGCACCGGCGTGGTGCTCGCTGGCGCGATGCAGGGTTTGGCCAAGGCTCAGGCGGTAGCGGCCTGCATTGCACAGATGGACACCAGCAATCAGCCAGCAGTCGCGGTTCTGCGGGAGCATGGCCTGCATGCGTTAACGGACATCACCGGATTTGGATTGTTGGGTCATTTAGGGGAGATGCTGCGTGCGTCGGGCTGCGGCGTCACCCTAGAGCTTGAACAAGTGCCTCTGCTCCAGGGGGCTACCGATTTGGTCGCCCAGGGCGTCCGCAGTTCGCTTCAATCGGCCAACGCTAGGGCTCTCGACCAGTATCAGATCGCCCAGGAGCACCAGCATCACCCTGCCTTAGCTTTGCTCGCCGATCCACAAACCTCTGGGGGAATGCTAGCCGCAGTGTCTGCGGAGACGGCGACGGCCTGTTTGCACGCGCTGGCCAAGTCTGGCGTTGATGCTGCCCTGGTTGGGCGCATCCAGGCAAAACCAACTATGCAAGTTGTCTAATCGTGGCGGCGAGCCTTCGCGACATGGTCCTAGTCAGCGACCCCATGTGTTCCTGGTGCTGGGGAATGGGCCAGGAGTTTGCAAAATTTGTCACCCGCCATGAAACCCGCTTTAACTTCGGGCTGCTCCTTGGGGGTATCAATGTCAACTCAACCCAGGAGGTCAGCGCCCGAGGTCGAGCGCACCTTATCAAGCTCTGGTCAACTGTTGCCGAGACTACTGGGCAGCCGTTTAACGCCCCGCCGGATGCCTACGTTCACAATTCTCGGCAGGCCTGTTTGGGGCTGGAATGGGTCCGTCAAACCCATCAGGAATTGGCTGCGCTGGAGGCCCTACATCATTTTCAGCAAGCCTTTTTTGTCCACGGGCGCGACCTCTCGGACGCTAGGGTGATTGTTTCGCTTTTGGAAAAATGGGATGACGGGTCATTATGCCCTGGCGTCTTCGATGATATGAAGCTCAACCAGCGGATTGATTTTCAGTTTGCCAATGCCCGACGCTTTGGCTCTGGCGGGCTACCGGCCATTTTAATTGGCGAAGCAGAGAATGAGCCTGGGGCTGTCTCTGATGCGCAAGGGCCCGGTGCTCTCAGGTTATTGGCCGGCGGCTACATCGACTGCACCATGCTGGAAATTTTGACCTTGGAAAGGGCCCAATGAACCCTCTCTGATGGGGTTAAAAGAAATCTGCGATCACGGGTCGGAATCTATCCATATCCACTAGAAAGGAATCATGGCCCTGGATGGAGTCTAAAGAGACCATCCGAACCTCCGGCACCACGGCTGCCAAAGCATCCGCCAGCTCCTGCTGCTGGTGGAGGGGGAATAGGGTATCTGTTCGCACGCCGATGACCATGGCGGCCTCTAAGGCTAAATCTTCAAAACTGTTGCGTAGGCTACCGCCATGATCCGCAGCATCAAATAGGTCCATAGCTCTCGACAGATAGAGGTAGCAGTTCGCGTCAAAGGTGCCGATAAATCGGTTGGCGTGATTTTCAAGATAAGACTCCACCTCAAAGTCGATGCCGAATGCGGTGTCAGATTCACCGAAGTCTGTTGCCCGTTCGCGCCCAAAACGGTCTGCCCATTCCTCTGCGGAACGATAGCTGATCATGCCCAACTTACGGGCCAGTCGCATTCCGCTGGCTGGACCTGATTCCTCCAGAGGGTAGTTGCCGTTATCCCAATCGGCGTCATTGCGAATCATCTCTCGCTGCAGTGATCGCAGGGCGATGGAGTAAGGCAGGCTTCGCGATGCTGATGAAATCGAGAGCAGGCGTCGACAACGGGTCCCGTGTGAAAGGGCAAAGGATAAGGCGGTCATACCGCCCATAGAGGCACCGATCACAGTATCCAGAACTTCAATCCCTAGGTGGTCCAGGACGGGGATGGCGCCATTAGCAATGTCTTCCACCGTCAGCACGGGAAAGCCGAGCCGATAATGTTGATGGGTCTCAGGGTTAACGCTCGCTGGTCCCGTGCTGCCAAAGCAGCTCCCTAGGGAGTTCACGCAGATAATAAAGTAACGCTCAGAATCCAAGGGTTTACCCGGGCCGAGCATATCCTCCCACCAGCCCGTTGAGGGGTCATCCAGGGAGGATGCCGCGTGCGCCGAGGGCGATAGCCCGGTGAAAATGAGCAACGCGTTATCTTTGTTCGCATTCAATCGACCCCAGGTTTCGTAAGCGATTGTCGGTGCTTTAAGCGTGCCACGACGCATGGGAAAGACATCGGTTAGGGTCAGTGATTTTAATGCTCTCATCGGCTTCTCCAGCAAAGACGGCACCATAGGCAAATTTGGCCTAGCGCGCTACGGGTTGAAGCGGTACCGGGGTAGGGCTACTGAGGCATCTCTGGTGTTTGAATTACTGGGGGTTGGCACTGTCTGCAGAGAACGCCTGAGCAATTAATTCGGCATTTGCCAGCAAATCGTCGATCATAGTCAGGGCCGCCGCATCGAATTCGAGACCCAGGAACGCCGTGGTCGATAACTCGATAAAGAGCTCAAGCAGTTGCTCTTCGCGCTCTACCTTATTCAAGCCCATCAGGATTTGGGTGAAGAAGGCCGCCGCTGCAATTTGCTCGGTGTTCCCCAGGTGAGTGAGGAGGTCCTCTAGTTGCGGGCGAAGCTCGTTTCTTACGGTATCTATGGCATCCATCTGCCTAGGTTCAACCCGAGGCCGTGAACTCGTCGTGAATACCCGGGCTAGCCGGCTGGGGTGATGAGAAGCCCTCATCGATCCGACTTTAAGGACGGCGAGGGGCTGCGCTAGGACATGTGATTTAGGGCGCGAGGCAGGCCCGAAGGCCGCCAGCCGTCCTAGCCTATGTGCCCGAGTCAGGTGTGTGAACATAGTGTGAAGTGGTCGGCATACCATGCGGGCATTTTGATGACGGCCAGGGGACTGTAATCTCAATGCCAGCCGCTAACGGAGCAGAAGGTGAAATTTATTTTTTCTATGGTGAATTGGGCCGTGGTTTGGATTGCCGCGTCGCCGCTGCATCGGCTGTTGATGAACCGGGTGGTGGTGCTGGTGTTTAAGGGAAGGAAAAGCAGAAGAGTCTATCGCATTCCCGTGAGCTATTTAGACGGGGGCGAAGAAATTTGGTGCATGACGGCTCGCTCTGGGGTGTGGTGGAAGAACCTGGTTGGTGAAATTCCCTGCGAGGTTCTTCTCGGTGGGCGTCTTCAGCCGTGCGTGGCTGATGTGGAAGCGTCTGATAGCAAACAGATACAGCAAGCGTTGAGCCAGTTTTGCGAACAAAGTCGCGCCAGCGCTTTTTTTGCAGGCGTGGGGTTTAGCGCGGGGGAAGTCAACCAAAATGACCTTGAGGCTGCCTCACTGCACCAGGTCCTAATCCGGCTGAGACGGGCAAGTGCCTGGGGCCGAGACTAGTCAAGCCGAACCCCCGCTAGCAGTCCCCCATCACGATTTCGCAGACTCGTGGTTCGGCATAGTCATCGGACCAAACGAGCTGCTCTAAAAACTGATCCCGCAGACAGGCATCGAAGTGTTCTTCCAGGTACTCGCGCACAGCCGTTTCAAAGACCTGAAGACCTTCTCGCACGGTGGGCGCGGTGATGCGGATCTCGATGTCGAAGGGTTCTACAGGGAGTTCTTCACTGTCAAAACCCCAGACATCCTTCATTCGATAGGCAACGGGATCTACCGGCTGGAGGTTGAGCATGCTCAGCGGCACGCGTCCTCCCTCTTCATTCTCGATACGCCATTTTCCATGAGTCATCGCGGATTTTTCCTTGTCGTCGGATTGTTCATATAAATATAGACGAAAAGTAGCCAGAAAAAAATATATGCCGAAAACAAGAGACAATTATTATCCAAGATGGTCAGAAGTATTCTGAAATTGGACAAAAGTATCATGTTGTCAGACGTAAGGAAGTAGCTATGCAGTCACTGGAAGGTTTGGGCTTCGACGATGGGGATGTGGTTGGGCCACCCACCGAGGTCGCTACCGAAAAACGCATGGGCCTTCGTCAGGACGGTCTGCAGAGGCTCCAGCGTTTTGTGCCCCAAGCAGGGCGGGACTACCAGCGTTTTAGAAACGTTGACCGCGGGCGTGGCGAGCACTGGAGCGTGTCCAGCCTGTCGCCCTATATTAGACATCGGCTGATCAGCGAGCAGGAAGTCCTCGACGCGGTGTTGTCCGAACACGCGCGAGAAGATGCCTTCAAATTCGTACAGGAGGTGTTCTGGCGTGGCTACTGGAAGGGCTGGCTCGAACACCGCCAGCGTCTTTGGCCCGAATATCAGGCGGGCCTGCAGGACGCGGAACAGGATTTGAAACGAAATAATAGGGCCTATAGGACGTACCTACAGGCGGTATCTGCATCGACTCCGATCATCCCATTTAATGATTGGGTGACAGAGCTGCAGGAGACTGGGTACCTGCACAACCATGCTCGGATGTGGTTTGCGTCGATCTGGGTCTTTTCACTGGGTCTGCCCTGGCAGCTAGGGGCCGACTTTTTTATGCGCCATCTGCTCGACGGTGACCCCGCCGTCAATACCCTAGGGTGGCGCTGGGTGGCAGGCCTGCACACCCAGGGAAAAACCTATCTGGCAACCCCTACAAACATTCGTCAGTGCGCCGACGGACGCTTTGACGATTGGATGGATTACGATCTGGGCTTGAATCGGCTGGCTGCGCGCACGGCGCAGGTGGAAGAGGAGCTGACGGCATGCGCTCTTCAGGTCACGGGGATTGAATGGCCAGCGCCGCTGATGGGGTCGTGCCCTGACTACCGGGGCAAGCGCACGGCCTTGCTGCTCACGGAGGAGGATCTGGCCATCCACTGCCCGCTGCGTGTCGATGCTGTTGTCGCGCTCAGCCCAGGGAACCTGAGCCCCATTGGCGAGGATTCGAGTTTGGTCACTGACTTTCGCAGGCGAGCCGTGGTGGAGGGTCTGGAGCATGCAACGGTGCTCTTGCCAGCGGCCAAAAAGTCGAATCCTATGGATCCTGAAGCGCTGGCATCGTGGTTGGCTAACGAGAAGATCGACCTGGTCGTGCATGCCTACGTGCCCATGGGGCCCGCGCTCATGAATACGCTCGAGCTGCAACAACATCTCGCCGCTCGCGGTATCGCCATGGTCAGCTTTATGTCCGACTATGACCGCATGGTTTGGCCCCATGCTCGAAAGGGTTTTTTCCAGCTGGGAAAGAAAATTCCGGAATTCCTGGACACCATGGCTCTGGGTTCGCCAGAAACGCTGCAACCGGATCGTTGATCAAACGAAATAAGCCATGAGGCCACAATTCATGACGAAAATGTCATGCTGCCTTGGTGATTGTCATCTAGTTTTGACGCTGTTGGCATAGGATAACGGTTTTAGTTGAGGAGATTCACGTGGCGATAAGACTGGGGCGTCGCGAGGCGTTGAAAACCATGGGCATGGCTTTGGGGGCCTTATCTCTGAGGGGCTATGCGCTGGACGGCATTGGAAGCCACTACTTTACCCACGGCGTTGCTAGCGGGGATCCGCTGGCCGACCGCGTCATCCTTTGGACGCGCGTCCTGCCGGGTACCGGCGAGCACGCCCCAGTAGAGACCACATGGGAGGTGGCCACAGAACGCACGTTTCAAGCCCCGGTGGTGTCTGGACAGTTCATTACGGGAGAGGCACGCGACTATACGGTCAAAGTCGACGCAATAGGACTCCAGCCAGATACGCCTTATTTTTATCGCTTTAAGGCCGGGGATGCCGTGAGTGCTGTTGGCCAAACGCGAACCCTGCCCGTGGGCGCTGTCTCCCAGTTCCGGCTTGGCGTTGCCTCTTGCTCTAACTATCCTCAGGGCTTCTTTAACGCCTATCGGCACATGGCGGAAACAGACCTTGATCTGGTGCTGCACCTTGGAGACTACATTTACGAATATCCCCAAGGGGGTTATGCCAACCCGATAGCGTTAGAAAAATTGGGGCGGGGCGTTGTGCCTGCACATGAACTTCTGACGCTAGAAGACTATCGCATGCGCTATGGCCTGTACCGAACAGACACGGACCTACAGGCCGTCCATCAACGTCACCCCTTTGTCTGCGTCTGGGACGACCATGAGTTGATGAACAACACCTGGAAAGAAGGGGGGGAGAATCATAATCCTGGTGAGGGTGATTTCCATCAGCGCATCGCGGCTGCCCGACAGGCGTATCACGAATGGATGCCGATCCGCACCGGAACGACCGGGGACCAAGGCCCGATATTCAGAAGCTTTCAAATTGGCGACCTCGCAGATTTGATTATGTTGGATACCCGTCTCCATGGTCGTGATCGAGGACTGGAGTACGATAAAGATTTGCCTCTGATCAGTGCTACCTTTGATGCTCGGAGCGGTCTGGAGGTCTCTGCATCAGAGTTCGCAAAGGTGCCGGAGGACAGTCGGATTACGCTGCCTGTACCCTTCGATCTCGTAGACGGCAGCCCTGCAGCCATCCGCGATTTCTCAACAATAAACGGGCTAACGCCATCGAACCTACCTGATGGCTGGTTTTATATGCACGATGCCGAAGCGTTCAAGGTAGAGGCACTTGGGCGCGCTGAGCGCACGGTGCTGGGTGCTGATCAAGAGCATTGGGTTGTTGGTGAGGTAGAGCGCAGCGCTCAGCGGGGTGCTAGATGGCAGGTGTTGGGTCAGCAGGTACTAATGGGTAAGCTGGGCATCCCAAAGCTCACCATGGCGGAGATCCAGTCAGATCAGGTGCCTACCTTTTACAGGCGTCGCCTCAAGACCATGCAGCAGCTTGAGCAGCATCAGCTGCCCCTGAATTTAGATGCATGGGACGGATACCCCGCGTGTCGCGCTAGGGTATTTAGCGGGCTGCGAGCGTCCCAGAGCAATCCGGTGGTCCTCGCAGGGGACACACACAACGCGTGGGCATTTAACTTGAAGGATGAGCAAGGACAGGCGGTGGGTGTTGAGATCGGAACCCCGGGCATCAACAGCCCAGGCATGGAGAATTATTTGATGGTGGATTCTGCCCTGTTGGTCCAGCGCCTGAAGGACGCGAGCCCCGAACTGGTCGCAGCAGACACCGCTCAGCGCGGCTGGACTGAAGTCGTTTTGAACAGGGAATACGTGGAAAGTTGTTGGCACTTCGTCAGCACAGTCTTGGATCGGGATTATCAGGTGACGAGCTCGGAGCCGCTACGGTGTGCCCATGGAGCAAGGGGCTTTGACGCCTTGGGGTGAGCCGGTACGTTAGCGCCCCAGGGTCAGACGAATGTCGCCCAGGCGTCCAACGGTTCTCTGTCCGTCACAAGTTGATTGACGGGAGCGTCAGCGGGATAGCCCATGGCCATGCCGCAAAAGAGCATCAGCTCTGGTGGAGCGGCTACAAAGGAGGAGACGGCTTCCGGTCGAGAGGCCCAAGCCTCCTGAGCGCAGGTGGACAGCCCCGCCTCTTCTGCCAGCAGCATAAAGGTTTGAAGAAACATGCCCAGGTCTGACCACTGAGGCGGCCCCATACGACGATCCACGAAGCAGAAAAACGCGGCTGGCGCATCGAAGAAACGAAAGTTTCTCGCCAGGTGTTTTAGGCGCGCGGCCTTGTCCTCGCGAGGAATACCAAGCAAGGCATACATGTCTTCTCCGACCTTAAATCTCGAATCCCGGTAGGGGGAGGGCAGGTTCTCGGGATAAATTCTATAGGCGGGCTGTTCCCGAGGATCTCGGTCTTCAAGATGAACAAGAAAATCTGTCATCGCCTTGCCGTTAATGATGAAGAGACGCCAGGGCTGTAGATTGCCGCCGGATGGCGCACGCGCGGCCCTGCTCAAAAGGTCCGCGATCAACGTATTGTCAACGGGTGTCTTGAGGAAGGCGCGTATCGATTTGCGCTGGGCGACGGCATCCGAAACCTTCATCCGCCGGGATCCCTGGTTCGAGGGGCCCTTTTAGGCCTCACGGCTGGAAGGCCTGGGCGAAAGCGTCCTCGTTGAAGCCAACCAATATTTGCTTGCCGATGATCATCGTCGGTGCTCGCAGGTTGCCAGTACTCCCCAACATGGCCGTGACCGCTTCGTCGCTGGCCTTTCGGCCGCCGTCAAAGGCCTGAATTTTCTTGCCCTTAGCGACAACCATCGTGGACGCCTTGGCCAGCAGAGCCTGGGCATCTTCCCGCTGAAGCTTCCGGCTGGCCGGAATTTTTTCAGCAACATCAATTCCACGTGCCTCCAAAAACTTGGATGCTTTGACGCAGTTGGTTCAGCCGCCGCGAAAGTAGTACCAGTCAATTGTCTTATTCATAGGGACCTCCGTTTTGGGTAATCTTAAAAGCACCGGGGTCGCAATGGAATGCAAAATGGCATTGAATATGACGGCTCCGCGAGCACCGACGGGTCGTCCGGCAGGACGAATTTGCTGAAGATAAATCGAAGGGAGAGAGAATATGGCACCCATACCCAGGGGCGGAACGGTTGCGGTAACTGGCGGTGCGGGGTTCATCGGGGGTTGGGTGGTCACACTCCTTCTCGATCGTGGCTATCGCGTTCGAGCCTGTGTCCGGGACGTTGACGATCACAAGAAAACGGGCTTTCTCCGAGGCATGGGCGGGTATGCCTCGGGGCGGCTGACGCTCCATGAGGCCAATTTGGACAATCCAGGATGTTTTGATGACATCTTTAAAGGCTGCCACGGCGTATGCCACGTTTCTCATGTGAGTGGGTATGACGATCCAGACTATATGCGGGGTGTTTGCGAACACGTCATCAACAGCGTTAACCAATCCGGTACAGTCACTCGGGTAGTCGTCACCTCCAGCACTGCGGCCATTATTTCGGAAATGGACCTCAAGGAGCTGATTCGGCGGCCGGTTCTATACGAGGACCGCTATCCAGATGAGGCAAATCCAAAACGCACGCCAGAGCGGGGTCAGGGCTATTCCATGGGTAAGCTGGAACTGGAGCGAATGTTTACAGAGGCGGCTGCGGAACATGGCGGTTGGGACTGTCTTCGAGTCTGCCCTGCGGATAACGTGGGGCCCATCTTGTCTGCCCATCAAAAAGAATCCGGGCCCTGGCAGCACAACATCGAAACGATGTTGCTGGGCGAATATCAACAAAACGGCGTCTATCGCCCTTGGATGACCGTGGATGTGCGTGACAATGCGGAATGCCATATACGCCTCTTGGAAAATCTAGATGTCCACAATGGGGAGCGGTTTATCGCTTGGTCCACGGAGACCCGGAATGTCGAGGACGTTTGTGCCTCGATAGACAGACTGCTGCCCGAGCTGGGCGTTGCCGCGGCCACGCTGGTAGACCCTTTCCCGGAGCGTATTCAGGCTCGCGAGAGAGAATTTAGGGATATTTGGGCACAGTGTGAGCTTCGCAATGACCGCATGGTGAAGGCAACGGGCCTAGTCTTTCGGCCCCTGGACCAATCGATCCGCGACTGCGTTGAATCATTGATCAGTATTGGCGGGGTAAGGCCGGTGCTGCGCGATGGCTTCACCCTAGCAGGGTAGCTAAGGCTCGACATGATCCAAAGAGGGCGGCAGCCCGGGAGGTAAACAGTGTGGCGATATAAGGGGCAACAGCATCCACCCTTTGCCCAGACACCTGGGCCAGACCAAGAGTCTGTCTGGGATTATCCTCGGCCACCGGCCATCGTTCATGATGACCGAGAAGTCAGGGTTGTCAGTGCCGGCGGCGACCTGATCGCTGAAGCTTGCGCCAGCCAGCGGGTACTCGAGACCGCCAGTCCGCCTACCTTCTACCTGGCACCTGAGGCGCTCACGCTGGATCTCAGTTTGGCGGTAGGCAATACCCACTGCGAGTGGAAGGGGCCTGCCAGCTATTTTCAGCTTGATGGCGAGATCGTGGGCTGGTGTTATCCCTCTCCGAGCCAACGTTTTACATCTATCGCTGGGTGGCTGAGTTTCTATCCCTCGCGGGTCCAGTGCTTCGTTTCCGGTGAGCGGGTATCCGCCCAGCCCGGATCTTTTTACGGTGGCTGGGCAACGAAGGAAGTTTTGGGGCCGTTCAAGGGCGAGCCAGGAACGCTTGGCTGGTAGGGAACGCTTGGCTGATAGGGGTCAGCGCGATGCCTTGCTGTAAAGACTCTCGGGAACCCATTGAAAGGACAGATGTCACAAATATATAATC
>MDTB01088701.1_pt1 | contig 14008 bp, 4 predicted proteins | sample 811161 | NCBI WGS metagenome assembly MDTB01 (sample SAMN05326650, study PRJNA326480) | marine metagenome | isolation source: seawater | place: Mediterranean Sea | collected 2009
CCATCGAAATAAATATATTTTAGAATATATTATAATCTAAACAAAAATTCTTTTGAGGAGTAGGAATTATCATGAGTAAATTAAAACAATAAATTTTGCGTAAATTAAATATATAAAACAAAAAAATGTTTTATTTTTTTAGCTGAGCAAGTCACTAATATCATCTTCGTCACTTTCGTGATCATATGTTTTCGTTGTGCTATTACTATCACCAGTATTCAACATAGATGCAATTCTTTCCTCTAATGTTAATTCTCGCTGTGGTTCACTACCACCACCACTTTCAATACTATCTTTGGTGACATTAGTCGTCAATACACTTAATGAATTATTCATATCATCGCTTACGTCGGAAAACATTGATGATCTAATAGCTTTAGAAAGCTCACTTTTGGATTCGTTCACAGTTTTATCAGTCGCTTCATCAGTCGCTTCACCAGTCATATCATTTTGCAATGTTGTTGTTCTTAAATTATCAACCCCATCCCCATTTGTTGCTTTTACATCCATGATGTCTTTCTTTTTGTTCTCAATTGATGTCGTTGCATGAAGTGAAAGTTTTGAAAATCCTTTTTGTAGTAACAAACGATCCTCACCTTCTGCTGGCGATGCCCGTTTTTTCTTATCATTTTCAGCATTGTTTATTTCATTTGCATTGGATCCTGAAGACATGCTACGATCTAAACTGAGAGCTATGTTACTATCATTAGCAGGAAGGAGACTGTTCTCCACTGTATTACTACTGCTCCTTCCACTGCTAGTAGACTTTGCAACAGAAACGTTATTAACAATAGATGAAGTACCAGACTCTTGTTTCAAAATTTCATCTATTCTATCTACAGTTGTAGATTGAATTGATGTTTTACTCTCGTGTTCATCTACAACACTATTTTCAACTACAGCGTTTTGTCCATCAATATCCTGGGCACCTACTTGAGAAATTTGTCTTGACTGCTGTTGAAATGGAGGAGACGAAACTTTCTGTACGTTATTTAAATTGCTTGGTTTTTGCTCTTCACCTTTATCTTTTTCTATAGCTGCTTTGCTGTGTTTACGTGCAAAACTCGCTGCCATTTCTGCAACATTAGCTTTCCTTATTTTCTCATCATTCATCACACTAAATGATATAAATAATGTTCCACCAACATTTTTATTTTTCTTAGGTTTCAGCGATGGATCTGCTTCCAGTTCAAATGCCACATTGTGTCGTCCAAGGTAAATTGGTATATCCGCACGATTAATAACAACTCTCCCATGGTAATCATGCGAACCTACACGATCCCAGTCATACACATCAAACTTCAAATCAAATGATGGTTCACTAATATTAAAAACCTCATTCCATTTTGGTTTTGAAGTATTTTTCTTGATGCCTGTTTTCCCAATTTTTTCACCATTTGAATATACAACACAATATGGATCACTATGACCAAACGTGTCTACTTTCTTTAATTTTTCAGCACCATTGACATGTAAATGAAGCACTTCGTGTTCTAAAAGTATAGGTCTACTCTCAGCTTTTACACTTGATGTATCACTTGCAATGCTCGAATCATAATTATTATTATTATTTCCAGGTTTTGACGAGGCGTTGTTGTCATTATTCTCGTTTTTGTTATTGTTGACATTATTGTTTGCCAATTCATTCTCATCGATACTATTGTTACTTGGCAAATTGTTTTGGCTAACCCGAACATTTTTGACACTTGCTTGTGCTTCTAAACTCCATAACGATGATGCTACACTAACATTATCATATTGGTAGGTATCCTCCCCACTTTTGTTGTCTTGTGAAAGCTGACTACTGCTATCCTCACCCGCTTTGCTTTGTGAAAGTTGCTTTCCAACGACTGATTGCATTAAATTTTGTACATGCGTGTCAACTTCCTTTGAACCGACGTCAAATTTTTCCATTACTTCCAAAAGGTCTTTCACTGCAGCTTTGACATCTCGTAGCTTCATAGTGATATTGCGAATGTCATCAACAATTTCAGGATTTGAATCTTCTAAATTTTCCATTGATGTACGTACTAGCGAGGTAGGTCCTTGCACTTCGAAAATTTCAAGTTCAACAAGCCTATGGCGATAATTACGTATTGATGCACTGTTATAATCTCCGGCTTCATACATTCGTAACAGCATTTCCAGAGCAGATAAAGTAGATGCAAGATCCTGTTCAGCACTGTGGATCCATTGCCGCATTCTCGTCAAAGCTAATGGATCTTCCGTTGTATATGTTGCTCTTCGCTCCATGGTTGGCCGGCTAAATCTTGCCCTCATCATTGTTTTCCCACCGTTGTTACTGTTACTTTTCACAATTTTTCTTGTTGTATGTGCTCTACCATCCATTTTATTTTCAATGTAGCGAGAAGTGAAGAAATACAACAGTTCCCCCCAAGCAAAGGCATCATGATCATTTTGTTCAATTTCTTCAAATTGATCAAAGAGTGTGGTCCACTCTTCAACACCATCGGAATTAATATAACCAGTCTTCATTGGCAAATATGCAACTGCAGCTAATTCCTCCTCAGATTTCACCATAGACATGATTTCCTCTTTCTTCATTTTCCCGCTTTGTTTCACAGTTTGCGATTCGTTGTATATTTTCTTTAATGTCCTTATTTGATCCGGACTTAACCAAGTATCATCCGCAACAGCTTGTATTAATTCAACAATAGTAGTTTCACCATTTGTAATACTGTTTAAGCCTACACTGTCAGAATACCCATCACTATTATGTTGCATACGCGATGATGACATTGCAGTTTTTATATTTCCGATAGAGATACCATCTTCAGCAAGTATATTTTGTTGACTAGCCATTAGCTTTACTTGACGCTTAGCATATCTTTCCAGAGCAGGACTTTCGTTTTTATTTTGTTGGGAATCTTTAAACTCCCTACGAAAACTTCGAACCATGTCTTTACTAATCGGTGGGGTATGCCATCCTGGACGAGAGTTGTTTTTAAGTTCCTCCGTTGACCTATTTTTTTTCTTTTTCTTTCCGGCTGATTTCTGCCTTTGTTTTTCATACATCGAAGCTTGCCTTTTTCTTTGAGTTGTGCCTGAACCCCACGCTGGCCTATCACTAGATTTTTGGTGTTTGCTTTTCTCTCTACTTGAATATGCCCGTGGGGTTGATAATTCGGCTAAGCGTAACGTTATTTTTGGCACTGCAGGGCTTTTCACCGCATCTTCACCATCTATATTTCTATTGTTCGATGATTTCCTACCACTTCCCTCTCCACCAGTGGTATCAACTTTTAGCGCTGACGCAATTTTATCTGACATTTTGGTCCCGGATCTACTTGCTGGCGAATAATTTTTTGGGAACGGATATGCACCAAAACCATAGTACTTTCGACTTGATTTAGGTTTTTCTTTCAGAACTTTTGGCTTGCTCATTTTTTCGATCCATGCTTTTTGCTGATGCAAATCTTTTCCTTGCGGTTGTGTTTGTAAACCTCTTGGATTTATTCCACTGTTTTTAAGAAATACACTTTGTTCTTTATACGCATCTGCCTTCACTAGCTGAGTTGTAGTGCTCAGAAGATTCAATACGGAAGCGGATGATGATGTCGTGCCACGCCTTTTATCACCTTCTTTACGCTCGAATATCAACAGCTTCAACTCTTCTTCTAAATCAACTACTTTTTTTGTTACAATATCGTTGTCCTCTTTTTTTTCCTCTTTGTACTTTTTGCTTTTTTTATTACTTTTCTTTTTATTACTACTTCTACTACCGCTTTCTGAATAAACATTAACTTTTCTTGGTGTTGTCATAATAGGTTTCTTTTTACCTCCATGTTTTTTTTTTGTTCTTGAAGCTGGAATGTGACTATCGTGCAATTTTTGAGCAACTCTTCGAGCAGCTTTTTGGGCGGAGCTAGGTGGTAATGCCACGTCATCTATATGATCCAGGTGTGGAACAAATGAAATTAAGCTTGGGCGATAACGGCCAAGAAATGAGACAGGGTTACCTTGCAAATAAAGGTTACGAAGACCGACATTCAAAGACAATGGTCTTAAATTCACTACAGTTGAAATTCTATTATTCGAAATATTTAACGTTTCTAAATTTTCCAATTGACCAATCCCTTCGATGACTCTTATGTAATTATTTTCTAAGTTTAACTTTTCAAGCTTTAAATTAGCTTCAAATCCTTGAATTCGTACTATTTTATTATGGCTCAGATCAATTGTTTCAAGTGACGGAAGTAAATGAAAAGCTAGCGTTTCTAAATGTTCAATTTGATTTTTTGACAAGTTTAAATTTTTCAACAATGGCATGGAAGGAAATGTGGTATCAATTAGCTTTCCAGCACTTCCTACTTGCTTCACACCAATAGATTTTAGCGCATTGCTGCTTAAATCAAGAGTATGCATTTTGGTTCCTAAATATGTCCAATCAATACCAACACCTTTCAATACTGTCATTTTACGGTGGTTAAAACGCAAGACACCATGCCATTCACTATCAGAATCGCTTTCATCCTCATCTTCCATATCTTCCTCTACTTCATCTTCAAACTCGTTGCCATTTAAATAGTCCTCTTCACCCAACTCATCTTTTGTTTCATTTGCCTTCATTTCACTTTCTTGGTCTATCTTGCCTTCTATCTCTTCCTCTGTCTGCGGATCTTCAAGATTATCGTTGTTATCAGTCATATCCAACTCATAATCGCCTATTGCATTGTCATTATTTGCTTGTTGTTTCTGTTGCTGTTCAGTAGACTCGTTTGTACTTTCTTCAAGCTCTATCTCATTGCCTTTCCTAAAAGCAGCATCACTATCTTTTTCCGCCCTAACATTTTGCTCCTCGATCTTATCCAACATAGTATTTTCATTTCCATTACCGGCTGACATAGAACGTTTAATTGCTTCATTGATATCAGCCTCTTCTTGCTGCTCTCGCGTTAGCTTTTGGGGAGAGTTTTCAGCACTAGTGGATGTTCCATTTATTTTCTCTTCATCATCTGTTTTATTATAACGTGCTTTTTTCAATGCTGGAGAAGAAGTAGATGGAGTTGATCCAGGCCCATCGTCTTGTCCTTTTTTAGTTTTCGTTCCGGTAGTATTATTAATAATCAATGAACCTTCACTATGTTTTTTCTTTATCTTGTGCCAAGACGATTTCTTCTTCAATCCGCCACCTGAGCTATCAGCGGCATAAAAAGTACTTCTAGTCATAGAATGCTTTCTTCCTCTAGGTGCAGTTGCTAAAGAGGATTGAAAGGAGCTGAAGGATGATGACCATGGACTTGGAGCTTCTACCTTTGGTTCTGGCTCCTTTACGTTATCAACCCCTAAATCAACAGTCAGTCCATTGGTAGCCCTGTTTGGATCTTGGCCCAGGTTTGCAACCCACTGGCCACTACCATTATTGTTACCATCTTGCCATTGCATGTTTCCATCCTCACCTGCCTTCACATTACCTAACATCCTATTGTTTCCATTATTATTAATATTATTATTGTTATTATTATTATTTGCACCACTATTACGATTATTATTATTAAGATTATTTTGTCCAACCATACCTTGTACAATATTATTTGAACTTTTTTCTTGATGCATTGGTCTCAAATTAATTTGATCTTCATATTCATTTTGGCTGGTAGGCCCAAGAATCATCTGCTGCGTCGCTATTGAAAATCTTTGCGTCTCGAGTCTTGGAAGTAATGGCGGTCTATTTTCTCCACATTGCAAATAATCTGGTGCAACTGTCCTACGAAATAGTTCTAAATCCAGTTGTCCATTACTACAATTATTTTTCGCTTTATCTAGCGTTTTTCCGGATAGACCCAAATCTCCTTTTATAACTTTTTTCAAGTCTTTTTGATGCAACAGTGTCCTCCCTTGGATATTCTCTGCATATTTAAGAAATACATATTTTAATTCGATCCATCGATGGACGTCCCGCATAACTTCTTCATGTTCTTCCAATTTTGTTAACAACGTTGACGCATCTTGCATACCAACACCACTACCCTCTAGCTCAACTTTATGAAGAATATTACAATCAGCTTGATACACCAAATGGGATCCGGGAACATGATCCGATCCAGCATCATGCATGACTGCATCGTATTGGCATCTCATAGTCTGCAAAAGTACAACAGCACCTTTGTCTCCAATAAAATTATTTCGTAAATCTAAGTGTGATATTACTGGGTGTGAAACTAGTGTATCAGCCAGAACAGTCAATTGGTTGCCAGTTATTTCACTATCTTTTAATTTCAATTTCCAAAGTTTGACAGGCTTTTGTGGCTTTTTACTTTTTCCACGTTTCAGTTGCTTCTCAACATATTTTACAACTGCTGGAAAAGGATCAACTTGTTTAAGATTACTATTTTGCCTATATGCTAACAAAAAACCGTCTACTGTGTCGCACTGCACTCTAATAGGTGACGGATGTGCTGGACCAAATAATGGCATATTTTTTTTAACTATTAATGTATGTATGTACCTTTCTTCTTATTATATATTTCTTCTTCCTCGATATTATTTGTATGTGAATTATGCTTATCAATTGATATATGTGTATATGTATGTATGTATATATATATATATATTGTTTGTGCTATATATATAATACAGATTGTTATGTATACGAGGATACTAGTTATAATAATCCACACATATGATATATAATATGTGTGGATTATATGTGCTTATCATCTGATATGTATTACCAGGTATTCTAATTATTTATTTTAGCACTTTTTTATATTTACATTTTGTATGGCGTATGATGATGTCCACGGATACTATTAATACTGTAATAACACTAACACAAAGTTATATCAACTTATTTCTTCAATATTAAATAATGAACAATCCTTGAAACGTATAAATCATAGGAGATCGATACTTTAACTCTACGGCCTCTAATAATTATGAACTGTATGAACACAAAAAAAGTCAGAAAACCTTAAAGTAAAAAATACAAAAATTAAAATGGGAGATCCCAGAGATCATGCAGATCAAGCTGAGAAGATGGCAGATCCACTCATTTATTACGTACCAACATTATTTCATTTTTCAAAAAATTTTACGCCTAAATAGATAGTAAATAGTACATATAACATAAGTACATATTCAAGTATACTATCCACCAACGACCTATTATTTTTCAGACATCTATTATATTTTAGTGATGAAAAACATTGATGATGATGTAATTATAGTTGAATTAATTATACAAGTATACTGCCAGACTGTCTGTAGAAACACACAGTACAAAGTACAATATATATGTCATCTGCACCAATACATATAGCAATAGAACATTATATATATATACACATACACACATACATATATATATTTATACATACAAACATACATATATATAATAGCATTTATATACACAATGGCAGATTTAAATAATATGGGTGTATTGCTTGATTTCAATCAAGAGTTTAACGTACAATTGTTGGACTTGGTGGTTGAATCCTTTTATAACCCTTCACACCCGAAACATATTGAAGCGAAAAATATATTGACAACATTACAACAGAATCCAGCAAGTTGGACAAAAGTTAGTTCGATATTAGAAAATTCACAAAAGCAAGAATCAAAGTTTCTTGCGTTGCAAATTTTAGGTGATACAATATTGTATCGTTGGAAAGCAATTGCGGATGAGGCGAGGCAAAGTATTAAAGATTACGTTGTACGAACTATTATCGAATTAAGTAAAACACCTGAATCTTTACAACAAAGTGCATTGTATTTAAAAAAATTAAATGTATGTTTGGTACAAATATTAAAACAAGAGTGGCCGGATAGATGGCCAAATTTTATCGAAGAAATCGTTTCTGCTAGTAAAAGTGGTGAATCCATTTGCGAAAACAATATGAGAGTTTTGAAACTTTTAAGCGAAGAAGTATTTGAATTTTCTGAAGAAGCGATGGTAAGTGCTAAAATTAAAAAAATGAAAGAAAGTTTAAATAATCAATTTGGTAAAATTTTCGAACTATGCCTTTTTGTATTGCGAGCTGCAGAAAATGTGCAATCTGTAGATTTGTTAAAAGTGACGCTAGAAACGTTGGAACGTTTCACGGTATGGATACCACTTGGTTATCTTTTCGAGACTGAATTGATACAAATTTTAGTTGGAAAGTTTTTAACACCAAGAATATTTCGCAGCAATGTCTTAGCTATTTTAACGGAGCTAGTATCATTGAAAAATTTACCAATCAATTATCAAAACATTGTTTGCCGTATGTATACCGGTAGTATAGAGAAATTAACAGAGATATTACCAGCTAATACTAGTATTAAAAATGCATATGCAGCTGCCGTACAACAAAGTAATGAAGGCGATCAAAGCTTTGTACGAACGTTAGCATTGTATTTAACAGCAATGTTTACAAATCATTTAAAAACATTGGAAAATTTACCTGCACAACATCCAGCTATTTTATCAGGGATGAATTATTTAGGAAAAATATCAGAAGTTGAAAACGATGTCGTATTCAAAATTTGTTTGGGATATTGGCATAAATTTACAGGCGATCTCTACCAAGCTCAATGTGCATTTCAACCCCCAAAAGCAGTTTTGTCGTTAAGTACAGCGTCGAATGTTGGCTTAGTTGGAATAGGTGGATTCGGTAACTCCATGAGCAATGCAAGTGCAAATAATGATCCAAATAACCCAAAAGTTTTGCGCAACAAGTTGTACCAAAATATATTGTCACACGTGCGTGGTGTATTAATCAGCAGCATGGTGAAACCAGAAGAAGTTTTGATCGTTGAAAACGAAGATGGCGCGATTGTGCGGGAAACGACGAAAGATACTGATGCATTAGCACAATATAAAACGATGAGAGAAGCATTGGTGTTTTTGACCCATTTAAATTACGAAGATACAGAATTAGTAATGCTTGATAAGCTATCGCATCAAGTAGACGGCACTGATTGGTCAAGGCACAACTTAAATACATTGTGTTGGGCAATTGGGTCCATCAGTGGTGCAATGGCAGAAGAAGATGAAAAGAGATTTTTAGTTACTGTTATAAAAGATTTATTAGGTTTGTGCGAGAAGAAACGTGGAAAAGATAACAAAGCTGTCGTTGCAAGCAATATCATGTATGTGGTTGGCCAATATCCACGCTTTTTACGTAACCATTGGAAATTTTTGAAAACAGTTGTGAATAAGCAATTTGAATTTATGCATGAATTACACCCAGGTGTACGGGACATGGCGGTTGATACATTTTTAAAAATAGCAAAGAAATGCAGAAGGAAATTTGTGGTTTTACAAGATAATGAAACCCAACCATTTATTAATGAATTATTGTCCAGGTTACCAACAGAAATTGCTGATTTGGAGCCACATCAAGTTCAAACATATTATGAAGCAGTTGGCTATATGATCGCATCGCAACGAGATACGGGTATACGCAACCAATTAATTGAAGAGTTGATGAAATTGCCAAATGTAGTATGGCAACAAATGATGACTGCTGCGAAGCAAAATGTGAATACGTTGCATGAAATAAATACGATTAAAGAAGTTGCAAAAATTATGAGAACAAATATTCGGGCATGTTCATCAATTGGTGCACCATTTGTAATACAATTAGGAAAAATTTATTTAGACATGTTGAATGTATACAAAGCATATTCTGAATTTATATCGAATTGCGTCAAACAAAACGGACAACAAGTAACACAGCAAGCAAATATACGAGCAATGCGCGCAGCGAAAACAGAAACTTTGAATTTAATCGAAACATTTATTGAAAAGTATAATACAAAAAGTCGCGAGGAACTTGCATTTGTGACAAAAAACTTTATACCTCATTTAATTGAACCGGTATTAGGTGATTATCAAAAAGGCATACCGGCCGCTAGAGATGCGCAAGTTTTAAGTTTATTTGCAACTATTATTAACAAAATGAAATCGGAAATGACTGCTGAGGTGCCAAATATTTTTCAAGCCGTCTTGATGTGTACTCTTCAAATGATTAGTCAAAATTTTGAAGATTTTCCTGAACATCGTATAAATTTTTATAAATTATTAAAGGCTGTGGTTGAACATTGTTTTGCAGGAATATTTAATATACCGCCAGCATTTCAAAAAAGCGTTGTTGATTCCATTGTTTGGGGGTTCAAACATACGGAGCGTAACATTGCAAATTTAGGTTTGGAGATATTGCTTGACTTTTTACGGCATGTGGAAAAGCAACCTAGCATAGCACAGCAAATATACCAATCATTTTACATACCTATTTTGAAAGATGTTTTATTCGTTTTAACAGATCGTTTGCACAAATCACAATTTAAAATGCAAACTGATGTTTTGAGACACATGTGTTCTTTAGTTGAAAGTGGTGCTGCCAATGCGCCGCTATGGAACCCACAAGTTGATGTTGGCATGTCCAATAATCAACAATATGTACGTACCTATGTTGCAAAATTATTAGCAAATGCATTTCCAAATTTAGCGCAACAACAAGTCCAAGTCTTCGTGATGGGATTTTTTGATATGAATAAAAATGATGTGCAATATAAGCAGCACGTGAGAGACTTTTTGATATCATTAAGAGAATTTTCAGGTGAAGATAATAAAAGTTTATACACGGATGAGGTGGAACAGCAGAAAAAAGCAAAAGCTGACGCCGACCGTATAAGAAGAGCTGCAGTCCCTGGATTATTAAATCCAGTTACAGAAATTAATGATGATGACTTGTAAAAAAGAAGAGAGAAGAGAGTTAAAAAAGGAGGGAATTAATACGTCTTACTGAAATGACGTGTGTATATTTTTAATAAAATAATATAATATAATCATAGTAGTCGTCGTTAAATATAAAAAAATATGCACCTACTATAGCGTATGTATCTAGAATGTAGAAAAAAATGCAAATATCATATATACACTAACACAGCATTAAATTATAACAAATCCTATTCCCATACTAAATCAATATCTGCCGTCTTTTTTTTTACAAGGGAATGCCAGAAGGCTATCTGGCTATCCAGCTATCTATTTACTGTACTGGTACAGTATAAACCTGGCACCAAGTATATTAAGGCCCACATTTTAATGTAGTAAAATACAAGTTTTAATAAAATAATCCGTTATTAGCTATACACTCTAGTAACACGCTACGAGGATATTTATTATACATGTGTCTGTACATATTTTTATAATTAATATATATATATATACATAAATTTTACGTAATATATCGCCCAAACACAAACAAGCCACACACACATCAGCATTTAAGAAATAAACATTGATATAATCAAGATCCTTTGAGTGGATTAATAAATATAATCTCAAATAACAATATACATATTATAATATTCGTTTTAAAATATATTACAATAAACAAGGGCATTACGTTCTGATTACTAATTATTAGGGAAAATGGATTTAACAAAAGCAATAGGAATTGCAAAGGAAAAAAAAGTTGAATCAGATGCTAAACCAAAAACATGGAAAGAAGAATTACCGTCATCTAAGGCAAAATCACAAATGTCAAGAAACGACCGAAAGTTATTGTATGAGCAACGACAAGCAAATTTAAAGGCACAAATGGAAATTGCTAATAAAAAAGCAAAGGAACGACAAGCCATGGAGAAAGAATCTATTAAAGGCGGTAAAATATCAACTGGACAAAAACGTGAAATTGCATGGGGTTCAAAGATTATGACTGATTCATGGAAGCCGACTACTGGAAGTAAATATGTATATGATGAATTGCAACATAGATTAAAGGATAATTCGATTAAAATGAGAGAGAAAAAATCCTATAAACAATATATGAAACGAAAAGAAAAGTCCAAAAAAAAGTTGCCGTCGTATTATAAAGACCCAGAAAAATACCACCCAGAAGTAAAGGCTTACAATCCTCGGAGAAAAAAATTTGAACATGATTTTGTTGTCTTTTCTGATACCCCCGGTCCCGGTACATATAATGAATCGCAGCGAACAGGTTCTGATGTAGGTGGTGGGCGTTTCTCTACATCCAAACCAAAATCAACTATTGAGTGGATACAATATCATGCAAGACAAATTCCAGCACCGTCTGATTACGGCAGTCCAAAAATACCATCTGCATCGTCAATTTCAGCACGTTTCCCATCTACCATCAGCAAAACAGAATTAGAAAAAACCATATTAAGAGCAAGTAGATTGCCCGGCCCTGGTCAATATTTAGGCGCAGGTGTCATGCCACTGCCAAAAGGAGGCGTTATGTCTTCTTCGAAACGAAAAACAGATGTTGATTGGGCAATTTATAGAGCATCAAGCATGCCTGGCCCACAAGATTATCCAGCACCGGAATTGCCTAGACGAGGTGGTGGTTGTATTAGCAAATATAAATCTCTAACCGATGTGGAAATGTTAATATTAGAAGCAAAGCAAAAACCAGGCCCGTCGGATTATGCCGATGCGTACAACAAGCCAAACCTACCTAAAGGTGGTAGAATTTCAACAGATGCAAAGAGTAAAACATGGTTAGAATGGATCGAATATAGAGCAAAGGAGACACCTGGAAGTTGCGATTATGTAGCTCCTAGATTAAAACGACGTGGTGGCGGCAGATTTTCAAATGCTAAACCAAAAACTGAAACGGAATGGCTAATATACCATAAATCTCAGCTTCCTGGGCCGGGGCAATATTCGCCAAAAGGTGTTTTTGATCCTTCAAATATCAAAGGTGGAAGATTCAATGAATCAAAACCAAAAACATCTATTGAGCTGTTGCAATTACAGGCAAAGGAAATGCCTGCACCTGGTGATTACAACCCACGTAGTATAGAGAAAGGAACTATTAATCAGAAGTTTAATCTATCCAAGCCCAAAACAGATACAGAATGGCGAATGTATTATGCAGCACAAACACCAGGCCCAGGAGCATACAAAATGGCTGCGTTTGGTAAAGGTAAAGGTGGGGTAATGTCCTCATCAAAGCGTAAAACTGATGTTGATTGGGCCATTTATAGAGCATCCAGCATACCTGGTCCACAAGATTATCCAGCACCAAATCTTGGCCTGTCCACAGGTTTATTTGGCGCATTTAGCGAGGCAAAACCAAAAACACATTTAGAGTGGATTATATACAATGCAAAACAAACTCCAGCGCCTGGTGAACATAGAGTACCACGATTGTTTGATGATGAAAAAGAAAGATGGCAACCTGTTAGAATGGTTGGTTCAACAAAAATGAAAGGTTCAAAGTCAGCACCGGCATTGAGTAAAAACGATGTCGTTGCATCACCAAGTAATGCAGCGGTTAGTCCTAAAGAGGCGTAAAAACATGAAAAAGTTAAAAAAGTGTGCGTGTGGTGTGTGAGACAATAAAAAATGTGTGGTCCAAAAAATAAAAATAGTACCTGTGGGTGTGTGTATTACCCAGTGTTAAATTTTGTTTTCTCATCCTCGTATATATTACTCTATTTTCGCTGTAACGCATTTCTAATTGTTGGATTATTTTGTGAAAATTTTGTTTCCATCAATTCAAGAGTTTTTGCTAAAATACTCGGTGCTTCAAATTGACGTACAACTATTTTTTTACTTTTTTTCCTTGTTGGAGATTTTTTGGACATTCTGACAACTAATTTTTTCCTCTCTTTTTTCAGTAACGATTTCTTAATTGTTTTTTCTTTATTGTATCCTATTATTTCACCACTAGCCCATGGTGGTTGTCGGCGCCTCGGCGGTGGTACTTTACGGGGAGGAAAACCCATATCATCTCGTTTTATCGCTTCATCTAAAGAATCAAAGGTTAACATTGATTCATCGATTGGTGGTGTATAATCTGACCATTCAGCTTCTAGTTTTCCTTTAGCTTTAATCTTTGGCAATATTGGAGACTTTGAGATTTGAAATAACGGTTTGTCCTTGGCACGTGTTCGCTGTATCCGCCTCATAGTTTTATGGTGATTTTTAGCATACATGTCGGTTATATCATGTAATTTTCTTTTTGTTTCCATACCATCTATATTATTTTTTGAAATTAATTTATCATATGTTGCCCTCGGTATTCTA
>MDTB01141839.1_pt1 | contig 14008 bp, 2 predicted proteins | sample 811161 | NCBI WGS metagenome assembly MDTB01 (sample SAMN05326650, study PRJNA326480) | marine metagenome | isolation source: seawater | place: Mediterranean Sea | collected 2009
ATTAAAAAATCAAGGTAAAGAAATAATGCATTTACTTCCGATAAATATTTTCACCTGAAATCTTGTTTTTAGTGCTATGTAGTGCTAAATTTTCCGTAAGTAATTAATGGACAGACTGGGCTGGCCCTGGGCTGGCCCGGCTGGAATGCCCACTCCCTGGGCACTCTGGGAAGAAGAGATTAAGGATGGAAGGGAAAGTTTATACATGTAGAATATCAACAAAACACTCAATTACATCGATTTCTTACCTATCAAACGACACAATCCTAAATCCGTATTAAAATTCCATTTTAATTTGTTGAGGAAGTCTTTCCAGATTCTGTCGTGGTGGAGGATTCTGGGATTATTCATTCTGATAAATAATTAAAATACCAGAGAATATAGATCTATATATATGTAGAAGAAATATGTAGCTATATTAAAAGTGTTCTAGAAAAACAATATATACCAATAAATATATTACATAAATCAAATACAAAAAGTTACTAACTTCGACTATAACTTATTTACTACTACTACTACTACTACTACTACACACACACATATATACACATATATAAAATTTTTCATATTGATCAACAACAATAACTACAAAAAACAAATTATTATTATCCATTATTACTATGCAAGGTGGTAGAAATGAAGAGGTTTTATCACCTATACTACGGTCACGTTGTCCACCAGAAAAAAAAGGAAAAACACGTTCAGTATCGTTTGATCTAGCATATGATTCTGTTGAAGAAATATCAATCACACCAGCTGGGGATAGTATTTTACATAAATTAAGAAAATGGTTTTCTGTATATATATTAGCAACACCTATGATTTGGTTGTATGGATTTTTTACAATCAATGCATTTAGAAAACGAAAAAAAGCACTTGTAAAAAGTGGAACAAATTTTGTATTGCGGTTTCAAAAATACATGAAAGTTGGACAAAAACCAGTGCAAGATTTTTATTTCATCGTTTCAACATTGTTAGCAGAGGAAGAGTTCTATTTAATTGCTCTGCCTAATATTATATGGAATATAAATTATGAGCTAGGTCGTTATTTAACTTTGTTAGTATGTGGAAGTTTAATAGTTGGAAATATGTTAAAAGATGTATTTAAATTGCCTAGACCATCACGTGATAAAGTATGGATACCAGATATGATGAGTAGCATTGATTCTACTGCTGCACGAGATTATGGGTTTCCATCAACACATGCAATGAATTCGATGTCAAATCCATTGTTTACAATATTATATTATTACTATCGTCCAAATAGTTCAGTAGGTGTTGAATTTCCATTTTCACTTGCAGTTATTGGAGGTATAATATGGTATCTTAGTGTAACGTTTTCACGTTTATATGTCGGTGTACATTCACCAACTGATTTGCGTGGCGGCACATTATTAGGGGTATTATCAAGCATTTTTTACTACATGACATGTGATGTAATGGATTCTTGGTTTAAAAACACGGAGTATTTAGCCTTTCAAATCATATTCTTTATGATAATTGTTTTATTATTAAATCCACAAACACGGCCATTAAAACCAACTTTTTCACAAAATGCTTTACTTGCTGGTTTATTTGCTGGATGTTTAATTGGTCAAAGATGGCATTTTGAAAATGCAGACAATTTGAAAAATGATAAAGATTATATTTTTAATTTAGGTGGTTTAATTGAATATAGTGTTGGATATGAAAATGAAGGCATTGCTAATTTTATTAAAATTTTTGTAAAATCAGTGCTTGGATATATTGTTATATTATCGGTACGTGAAGTATTAAAACAATTGTTAGTATTGTTCGTGAAAAAATTACTTGGTCTTGATCCACATCCAAAACCGACAAAAATTAAAGTGAAAGTTAAAAATGGAGATAAAGATGATGTATTTAAAGTTGAAAATACTATTACAGGATGGAATATATTTGCCGCAGCATTTGTTAAATTTTGGTCATATACTGCAAATGCAATAATTATATGTTATGTTTGCCCTGTGGTATTTAACAAGTTTGGGATGCCAATGACAGCATCGAATAGCATAGGATAAATATTTAATATAACACGTATAAAGAGAGAAATAAAAAATATTTTACTAAAATCTTTAATATCATACTTCGTACGTCGTACGAACCGTACTTTTTTAATATTTTTTACTTATTTACAAGTCCACCCAAACCATACTCAATTGCAGTAACTAATCTTTCTTTCATCATAGTTTTCGTAGGATATTTAGGTAGCTCAATTTGGAAAAAGCATGTATGTGCTAAAGGTAATCTTGTAGTCGGAGCATTACTAATGGTCAATTTGAACTTCCAATTTTCCCTTGAATTTCGACTTGGAAGCCTAGATCTACCCCATGCAAATTTAATAAATGCAACACGCTGTTGTTGTGAAAATTCTTCCATTGCAGACCAAAATCTTTTTGCCAATGCATGAGAAGCATTGAAACCAGCCCCAGTATAATCTGAATGACTTTTCCAAAATTTGATGTCTATTTCCGGATCACCACAAACACATATTTCTAATTCCTCTGGGGTTAAATATTGTAATGATCTAAATGGTACTATGCAGGACAACCCGCGTCGTATTGCATCTACTTGTTCATCAAATTCATGAAGCCTTGCCTCATCATATAAGTCACAGAATTTTATCCGATTCTTATAAGTAACCAGCTTGCTTTCTCCACCATTTAACAATGGCTTTGATTTACCACTGCTTTTTCTGACTACGAAATATAGTTCATTTCCTGCACCAGAATGAGTTGATTCAAACTTTTCTTTATTTTCCATACGGCGTATCCTATCCATGCGTCGAAATTTCTTTTCTTGCGGGCGGCTTTCTTCAAATAAATCAATAGATGCGAGATCTGATACGTCGATACGTTTAGTTAATAACAGCTTGTAAATCATAAGTGGGAATTTAAATGGGAAGAAACCTTCCGTACGAATAGAGATCCCCATCAATTTTCCAAGGGTTTCAAACATACTGAAACATTCAGGTGAAACGCAATCTGAATTAGGTATATAATTTCCTTGATTAAATCCTTCCTTTGAACGTCCATTTGGTGTTTTAATTAACAAAGAAAAATGTTCAGAGAACAAATCGTCAATAATTGTATTCATAGCATCACGATAAAGACCACCCCAATCTAAACCTTCCCCTAAAACATATTGTACTTCAAAAAGGGTTTCCTTTCCACGTTCATTTTTTGTCTTTAACTTCGAACGCAACAAGCGAACTTGCGCCTTCTTTAGCTGTTTATGTATTTGTACGAACATTAGTTGCGCGTCCCTTTTGGCAAACTGTCGTTCTGGGTCCTTTATAGCGAGACGTTTCGCACGTTCAGAAGACATTTGATCAAGTGTAACTTTCAAACCACTTCCTTGTTCGTTTCCCCAGGTCATATCCATAGCAACGCGTAAAAAATCGTTTTTCACGGAGAAAAAAATAGTGTGGCTGATTGATTGCAGCTTTGAACTAATTGACCACTGATTTGAAACATTTTTAAAATCAATCCATGCTAACAATCCATTAATTAAACGATTTAATGTTTTTAATAGAACAAATCGTTGTGCTATGACACTATTCTGCATCCCACGAAGTTGTGAGAAATCCCTTTTATCTTTACTTGTAATTTTTAAATCAGGAGGCCATAATTTCATTGGATCAATCCCTTCCTTTTTCATTTTTAAATTTAAAACTTTGACCAATTGGGAATCCATTTCACTAGTCCATTGGGATAGCTCTCTTACCATACGTTCAATCAAGATATTTGATCTATGTTGCAAATGCGATTTGTATTTACTAGAGGATAGCCCACGAGCATGGCACCAAACAGCTTTTGCTAAATGATCTGGTATTCTAGCATTAACATGCAAACATGAAACAAGATGAATTAAATCTGTAAATGCCTTCTCACGTTTTAATTTGGTTCCTTTTTCTAACAATTCAAGATACTGACGTATTTCTCCTTTCCCTTCACGACTCAATGGTGGATCTAACGGAATTGTGACATCGACCTTTGGATTCATAGGCTTCAATACCCTTTTATCGTTCATTTGTTGAGACAGTGCTGACAATCTGGCAGTCATCACTAATTCTACAAGCGATGGGAGGGGTTGAGGTAAGAATAAATTATTTGCATGTTCTGTCTCAGCCCTTTTCATGACAGCCTTTTCAACGCCGGAGAGCAGTTGGAAATTAGGTCGATCTTCAAACTTCCATGGTGATTGACATAGCTGCAATAACAACGTCATAATTTTATTTTTATATGGTGCATTCGGGCTTCTTAAGTAATTTACCAATGCTTCAAAAACTTTAGGATCATGAATTTGTGCCGCCGTTTTCTCATCGCAATTAAGGACGAAATTCATTAGCCAACACGCCCAATGCATACTAGGATCACGTGCCACCTGCTCCTCATTTCCCCACAAACCCCAACCTCGAATTGGTGTGGCCTTAAATTTAAATCCTTTATATATAAATTTGGCATGATTGTTCATTTCCCTTGATGACAAATAATTACCCGAAAATTTAAAATATAATTGACTCAGCTCGACTATAAATGATTTAGGTGGATTTGATTCATTGAACTTGTGCACAACAGATCTGTAGGACTTGTCAGTGTAAAATGACAATTCAATTTTCTTACTTCTCCATTGTGTATCGGTCCATGAATAATCGAAATCTATACGCATTGCGCCAGCGTCTTTTAAAACTATATCTCCAGAGTATGTAGATCTAGGCCAAAGTGGGTGTAATGATTCTCTTACATTTAAATCATCTGTATCATTTTCAGTTTGCAAAGTACATGCATAAATATTTTCAGTGCAGTCTACTACAAGCTCATCTGCTAAGCTGCCAGCTCCGTCGAGATCTTTCTCTGATTCAAAAATACACATGTCGTTCAAAACAGCCTTCAGACGCTCGAGTTCTGATTTAGAATCTACCTTCACGTTTTCATCCGATAAGTACCCCATAGTAAAACTACTGTCACCAGCTGCAACATATTTCAATAATGAAAGTAAATTTTTCCCACCACCAAAATCACTTGCCAAAAACTGATCATCAAAATCCAACATCATAGATAAAAGTGCTTCTCTAGCAAAAAGTGTACTTAATGCAGTGCAGGTTCCTAAAAGTTTCATTTGAATCGTTGTTTTACCTCTTAAAATAGAACCGAACAGTTCTACCGGGCGACGTAGGCGATCAATAGGGTACCACCTAACAGTTTCGACTCCAGTAGATTGATCAATAATTCCTAATTTAACATACTGGACCGGACCATGCCGTTTGTCCCTAACATCGACATCAATAACAACGCCTGGATGACCTTCCATTATCTTTTCATATCCTATGCCGTCGCTGATGGTAAGTAACATTCCAGGCCATATAGGAGTACAAATATGCTCTATTTTTACTTGGTCTACAGTTGTTGTCGAGTCTCTTTCATTTGTATCATAATGACTTGCGTCACTTTTTTCATTTGCAACCGCTTGCCGTTTAATCACTTTTTTTTCATTACTAGAATCCAAAACGAGCGGTTCAACCTCTTCGACTATATCTTTGAGCGGTGCCATATCGGATGCACCATTTTCATCATCGTGATCACGATGATCATCAGGACTTTCATCATAGGAAAAATTAGACGATATAGCCTTCTGTATCCCTTCTCTATTTGATCGGCAATTTTTACACACATCCAATTCTATTGCATTTGAATTACCACAAACAAGGCATGGCCACGTTTGTGGATTTTCTGCTTTCTTGGTTTGGCACATTTCGCACGTATCTCGTGAGTTAGGATTGAGAAAAGTGCATGTGGAACAGCTCCATTCGTTTGTATTCGAGGGAGGTGTTTCCATGAATGCTCGTAATTCTGCTCCCATCATATCACCCATTTGTTGCTCTACAGTCGTCAACCTTTTATCAGGTTTTTTTCTTTCATAATTTGAATCTTTTCCATCTTTACCTTTTGCTGTGTAGTAATCAAGTTTTGCATATAAATTTGTAGCTTCATCAAATAACCAATTACCTGCCTCAGCTAAATGATCATTGCATAGCTCTAACGCATGATAACATAATTTTGGTGGAAATCCGCATTGGGTGGACAAAGTTGCAGCATGTTGCCACCGTAAAGTGTTAGTTTCTGAAGCGTCTGACTCTTCAAATCGCAATGCTTCCAAAACATCTTCAGCCTCGGAAGTTTCCAACCATGAACCAGCGCGCTTTAAATTAAACACCCCATTGCGGGATGTTGTTTCCAAGGCTCTATCACACAGGCGAAACGAGTGAGGATTTTTTTCAACACTTTGCTTGAAAAACCATAATTTAATAGCCATATCCATTCTTCTACGGTTTGCTACCAATGGCATCGAAACACTTCTTGGTACTTGAACATGTATATCGTTTGAATTGAACAAATTGGTTTTTGACTCAATATCTAGAATCATCTTTTCTCCATCTTCGGCATTGACTTCCCAGCCCCACTCCTGCAACAATCTCAACCTTCCACTCAGTTCGGTGGCAGACACAAACGCATTTAAACTTAGAGGCTGTAATGCTACTTGAAACATTTGACTCAAAAGTCCACTATTCTTCGCAGCAAAACCTGATTTTGGATGTCGCAAGATAATGGACAATGCCCTAATAGCACTTGTGCGTAAGTATGCCAATTCACAATAATATGGCATTGTAGTATATACAGCAAGATCATTTGAAAAAGAGCTTCTTCGTCGAGATAAACTTTGATTCAAATTTGTCCCGACAATCTGCAAAAATGCATTCATAAGCCATCCACCAGTTTCTAACTCAAATGTTCCTTCTTTAGGCAAAGTATCGTCGATCGGTAGGATACCTTCTGCAGGAACAGCTTGTGGCACACAAGTAATTGAGTCCCGAAAAGCAACTAATGCCACTGGTAAACCACGGTGGTAATTTACAATTCGACCCATAGCATTGGTACTTGTAACGCGAATTCTAGCACCAACACGCAGCATATCTTCTATACCGCCCATTACACTAAAAGTCGCTATTGAATATGCAAGAATGTAACCATTTTTGAAATTTCCTTGCTGCAACTTTGTTGAAGACAATTTTTTTAGAAATTTGGTACAGTCTTTAATTGTACGAAGAAGTGTCAACTTAACATAGGAATGCCATTTTTTCCAATTGATCATATTACGCAATAAATTAATGCAAGTGCTAGAAATACTACCATTAATAAATCCAGTGCCTGCTCCATTTGACATTTTTAAGGGGGCCTTGTTTCCTAATTTGTTAAAAGCGGAATGCTCAATTTTCAACCCCGAAGCTTTGCCTGATATATGTCCTACACGCCACAGCAAATACGTAACAAATCTTGAATCGTATCTAATATCAGACATTGCTTGTACAGAGTTTGGATTTCTTACTTTTATACCTTCTTCTTCACACTGTTGAGAAAACGCAGAATCGAAAATATCAGGAGACACACGAAATGCAAATAACTGAATCAGTCTTAATGTTAAGCCTACTATTCTAGGCGATGCAACGGTGATGAGTTTGCACAGTATAGAAACAACTTCAGGTCTTGCTAGAAAATCCCTGACGGCGCGAGATGCAGATGTAGATAGCAAAAATAACAACACAGAATGCACATGGGACTCTACTTCTATAGTTTCGACATATTTTTTTTTGTATTTCATATGTAAGGCATCTGCACCAGTTGATAATTCCTCGTACAATATATCAAAACATTTCGTTCTAAGATTCTCGCTGTCGATTATATATTCTGCAGAAGAAGTTCTTATCTCATTCATTTTCGGAACATGATCCGCATCTCCGTTATCAACACGGTGTTCATCAAGATTTGTACGATCATCATTTACGTTAGATTCCGATGCGTAAAAACGAGTGCCACCTACAGCTATGGTCGTAATGAAGCGAAACAATGACCAAGCCCCTTTTCGAAGTTGTCGCACTTCATTGCCCATTCCTACAAGTGATTTAAAAGAAGTTACATCCGAAGCGATTCTCGATTTTTCGATATGTGCACCATCCCGTAATAAGGAGACTCGCTGTCGAGCACGCATCCCACGAAAAACAGCTTGAACTCTTGTGCAATGCTTCTCTAATTGTTTCATTTGACTTTTATCAAAGCTGGCTTCCAATTTTGTTTTCATTCCCATTCGAAGACACTCATCGTATGCCTCTAATATAGAAGATACTGTATGAACTTTTACAGCATCTTCTAAGCTCCCATTGATTCGGTAACTTTTCCAAAAGTCATTCACTAGTAAATTTGATGGTGTCTCACGAATTTTGCAAATAACTTCCCTTATACTTAAATTGCCCGTAGTGAGTGCACGGCGAACGATGTGGGGTGGCCATGGATTCCATCCGAATTTCATGTTTATATCGTTTTTTCTTTTTTGTTGTTGTGAAGGATACCAGTCATCTTCGTACTTGTCATACCATGCCTTTGCTACACTATTCTGATGCATTAAGGACAAACAATTTTTTAGGCACGATAATAATTTCGAGGAATGCAACAACTTATGATCTATCGGCTGGTAATCTAAGGTCAGCGTATCCAATAAAACTTGAACAAACGAAGAGTTGTCAGCATATCCATCATCGGTAGATTCTTCAAGCAGTTCCACTAATACCTTAAACAATGCCTGGAAATGTTCGTGGACCTCTTGAACTAGCTTAGGCGGACAACCTTCAATATTTTTCATGTAATGATGGACCTTTTTAATTGCAAACGCTGTATCATCAATCACTTTTTCATAGCCATTTTGTAAGTTGTCTTTTCCATATGCCTCCTTTCCAAGCAGTCCACCCATAGCCTGCCTCAATGCTGAAATACAATCTAAATGAATTGAAGGAAACGATGTGACACGCAACAGCTTATTAAAGTAGGTTAACCCTGCGATTCGTTGTTGTATACGTGCTGTTCGAAGTTTTATCATAAGCCGAATAAGGGAAGGCGATGCCAATGCACCGTATTTTATGTATTGTGCCACAGCTTCACACGTACCTTTTATGCGGTCTTCACTTGTTTCAGACAACTGTACATCAAAATCATCGTCGTCTGATTCGTCGAAGCTGTTATTACGTAATAATGCACTTGGGACACCAGTATGTGACTGCGCAAGCTTACTCTCATAGATGGCATTAGAAAAAGCACCTGTCCTATCATTATTGCCACCACTTTTGTTTTCAAAGCGTAAAACTAGACTGCACCGTTCTTCAACCAAAGTACATAATTCGTTGAAGGTCTTTGGCGTTCGTGTCATTGCTTTGAATATGGTATTGTTCCTATTTTGCTCTTTATGTTGTTGACGAGTTGTTGTTGTCGATGTAATATCATTTGGCATCTCCGATTCTTTACTTTCAATATTATCAATATCACCAGCCTTACTCTCTCCATCATCATCGCCTTTCGACTCCGAATCATTATCAGTCACGTTTAAGTCCCTTAGGTTAACCATCACTGTACCTAAGGAACTTAAACGTGATCTATGTCTCATCTCTATCTCTTCATGGTCAATGCCTACCTTCATTTCTTCTTCTGCTTGTACTTGGCGAGCTCGTTCTAACCAATCATCTGATTTTTGGGATCTCATCCAATTGCGAAAAACCCGTATCTGAGCAGCTATTTTTCCACAAATGCCATCAACTTTTTTTTTCTTTTCGTCTGACATTGATTCACCAGTTAGATGTGCCTGTATGTCTTTCCAAGCATTCGAATGCACTATAAATGCGGCCAAAACAAGTCTTTCTTGTTTTGGAAATGCACCCAATCGCTTCATTAATACGGGGCTTTTGTATATCATACGTTCCATTCCACCTTTTTTATCTTTTGATACAATCCACTTCAAAACATTGTTGTTTTCAACAACATCGGCTAGAAAAAGACGTTTTGTGTCACGCTCAATACCTTCATATCTCTTTTCATCCTCTTTCATTTCATATTCATAAGAAGCTTTAAGAACTGTTGGTTCCGAAAATGTCAATGTTAACGGTCTTGACGATTCCTTCAAAATACGAAATAAATTTTCCATTGAAACAAAATTAGAGAAAGTACCACTGGCAGAGGATACGCTTTTTAATTCATGACCTGGGTGTACTAAACCACATTTCTCAAGTTTTGACCTGGTGTCTCGTTTGTCACCAATACGCTGAAAACCTTTGACAACAGCTTTGAATGCATCGTTGGATAAATTTACAGCAGATTCTTCCAATAGCAATCCTAACTCTCCTTCTTCATCTATACTTACACTAACAAAACCATCCATTTCATAAATCTTGTTCGAACCGGATGAAAACAGTTGAGAGGATAGCCAAGGGTCCATTTCTTCTTCCAATTTAGATTTTGGAACACCAGATACCATTGAAGCGGAACACATTCCCGCAGTAGCAGCCAATGTTTTCTGTAAATCTAATATCCATGGGAGTCGTAGCGTTCCGTCAGCAAAGCCAGCACCACAAATGGAACATTCATCATTTTTCTCCCAAAACGTGACGCCAGCATATACTTTTACTTGTATAAAAAGCTTCTTCATATCCAACAGATCCGCATTGATCGATCCTACACCAAATGCTTTACCTATTTCAAATCCATTCACACTAAACTCTAAGAACCCTAGATCCAAATCTAATGTCATAGAAACGACATCACCAATTGTACCAAAATAATCAAGTTTGCCCCTTTCCTTACCCGAGAACCACAATGAACCATCTGCTACATCCATTGCTAAGCTGTGTCTGTTTCCACCCATTTTATCTTTATACCCATCTTCAGTACAAATACCGATGTACATTGACGCATTATTTATAGTAAAATCCCATGAATGAGTTCCACCTGTGACTCCGTCATATGATAAAATTGTATGGAACTTTGCACCTAAACCAGAAGTGACGACAGCAGTCTTGTGATCATCAACCGTCTTTAAATTCCCTGACATTAATGTTTTCGAAAAAGTAGGAGGGTGCAGAGAGTGCAAGTCCGTTTCTTCTAATATTTGTTTATCTTTTTTTTTGTCCGTCCGCCGTCTTCTCGATCGAGAACGCCTTCGATTGAGTTGACTTTCATCCTCTTTATCATCTATAATGTTCCGTAATGACATACTCCCATGTAAATGAAAACTTCGCTCCATCTTCTTTAAATGACGATGCGAATCCAGCAAATCATCCAATGCTTTTATTATCGACAGAAACATTGGTAATAAACGCATACCTAACCATGATGACTGATAATGTTGGCATACATGCAATGCAAACGTTGGCAACAAGGTTCCAATTATTGATCGGCGTAGTATTTTTGGAACTAATTTTTCTTCAATTGCTGATTTATTCGCCGTGTCTAAAATTCTCTTGCATTCTTTACATAACAGCCGACCATAAATCAGTACTAGACGCGAAGCGACTGTATGCCTCGACGTTTCTAATTTGAATACTGCCATTAAATGTCTTTGATAATTCAATAAAATCTTTGAAGCAGTTAGCTGTACATCACGTTCAACCTGTTTTGTATTGAATTCAATATCCTTAAAGTCTGTTTCCTCATTTAACAACATTACTGTTGCATTAACACCAAATGTAAAAAATTTCGACAAGGGTTTACCATATTTTTCAGCCTGCTCCATTGTACAATATTCATGACTATTTGGCAATAAATCTACAATACTTTCTCCATAACGTTTCAAGATATGGCTGATAAAGATATATTCTCCTGATTTTGGGTTTAAGGACGAAGATGATGAGTCCATTTCCAAGACATCCGTAACAATTGCAACTCTTTCCGATGATTCCATATAAATTACATCAAAACCTACATTAATTGCATTGGCCGCCAAACGTTGAATTTCCTCCGGCAAATCATTATCTTTAACAATGCGCATCAATAGGTTATTCAATGAACTCAAATCTTTTGATTTTAGTCCTGCATCTACGGGTTCTACGTTTGAAACTTGTAATCTTTGAAACGTTGATTGCAACAATTGCAATAAACGTTTCATTAAGAGAAATGATTGTTCGTCCTCAAATCCTTCGTCATATGCTTTAACTAATGCAAATTGCAGAAGACTGAATGTCTCTTTAGAAACTTCGATGCAATAAGGCTCTTCTAAGTCAATATCCGATACAATACAATCCTTCATCGTTGGATACACATCATTCATATAAAATGGCATTACATCCATTATAACTGTCAAAATTTCGATAGCTGCGTCAATACAACTATTCGGTTCGTTAAATTCATACATTTCATTTCGAAATTTTTTAATAACATCTGGTAGTTTTCTATTTTTCTCTAAAATTCGCTGCTTCATTTGAGAAGATTGTTTTCTTTTATCAATTTCTGATAATAATTCACCTAAATCTGACATGGTATCATTCAAAACATCATCATCATCTGTCCTATTATTGATTTGAAGATAAATATTTACTACTGTTAAAATGGAACATAAAGAACCAGATGACATGGCCATTTTGTAAAGATTTCTTATTGCTAATCTCACAATATCTGATTCCTTTGATATTGTAGCCATACCATATAACCACGTATGCATATCTTTAATTAACTCTCGACGATTGCCGTTGCTAGAGAGATTGTTGCTACTATCATTCGCTGACTTATACAATTTTAATCCGCATATTCCATGCGCAATGTAGGTGTCTTGCCCACCATTGGCATGCTTCATATCGATACGGATGTACATGACCATACGATCACGTGCATATACTATACATTTTCTTTGTACGTATGGTCGACATGAAGCATATATGGGCGACCATGAATTATTATCAGCAGATATAAAAACTGTGACAGATTCTGGAAGTTGTGTTGAAAAGTAAAACACGATTTTTTTCAACGACTCTGGAGATCCTGAGCAAATCTTGATTATCATCCTGCTTTTTCCATCCTCGTTAGGATCAATTACCAAACCTTCTTGGCCACGGCTTTTTGCATACGGCCATGCGCCCGGTTGAGTAAGACTGTTGTTTAAGCGGTTTATTATTAACTGTGGACCCAAAGTTGCTGAATATTTGGAACACGATCCCCTTAGAAATTCAATTGTATGTCTACGATTTAAATGAATTTCTTCTTCCCTTGTATCTCTGGGTGGACTCCATTCAGAATATAGTGAAAGCTTCCCTTTTGTCATCAACATTTCTAGAAACCAACTTTCTATTAATTGCAACGAATTTTTCATCGATGAATTATTAAGTGAGCTACAATCTACAGTAGAAATGATACTAGACAAAACTTGCATATTAAACTCCATCACAGCATCACTTTCTGGTAAGTCTTGAAGAAATCTTCTACGCTTAAACGTTCGCATTATGTCTTTCCGCTCTTTCATCGTTTTTTTTTGCATTATAGATAAAACTTGCAACCGACGCTGCATCGTTAATGAAAAAGTAGGTGATGAAGAAGATGCAAACAATACCTCTCTGGCAAGTCGAGTCAACGTTTTATTCATTGGCAACTTTTCATTTATTCCAGCAGACGTGCATAATTTTTCATTCATCGTGACGGTTTCCATTTCCATTGATAATAGTGGCGTGATCTCTTGTCGAAAAGGCAAATTAATAACTTGATTGTTATTAGTTTTTCCCTTTTTATTATCAATAGACAAGACATAATTTACAAAATGGGCATGGAATAATTTTTCTGCACTAAATTTTTTAACGTTAAATGTTTTCACGTTTCCATCGTTTCTAGACGACATCTTATATATCAATATTGATCTTTGACTTCTTTCTTTCCTTCCTTTTTTTGTTAAAAATTAATCATGAAATACAAACAAAGATATTATTAGACATTTTATCTTAGTTAAATAGGATATATTATAAAATATATGATGAGTAATCCAGGCAATCATCTCTGGGATCTCAGGTTCGTCGTGTGTGTGGCAGAGATTTTTTTTTAAGAAATTTTTAAGGTAGTTCTATATACAACCATGGTGGTAAGATTAGGGTTCGTTTTTTTGGATTTTGGATCTTTTTGTAGTCGGAACACAC
>MDTB01159911.1_pt1 | contig 14008 bp, 12 predicted proteins | sample 811161 | NCBI WGS metagenome assembly MDTB01 (sample SAMN05326650, study PRJNA326480) | marine metagenome | isolation source: seawater | place: Mediterranean Sea | collected 2009
AATCCGCTGAAAAAAATTACAGAGTAAAACGTGAGTTGAAATATTATTAAAAAATATTGAAATTTTAGCCAAGAATGCACCCAATAGAAAATAAGATACAAAGAAAAACCATAATGATGCGCAAAAGAATCGTTATAATGTCCGTTAAGATATTTTCTTAAATCACCTCCATATGGTTCTTCAATACATTTTCCAAAATAAAAATCACAAAATATAAAATTCTTTGAATAAATTATAGATAAGTAAGCAAAAAAGAAAATTAATAAATAAAAATTATTTTTTTTAATTTTCATTTGTAAAAGTTTTTATAATTTTTAGGGTATTTTTAGCTCGTATATTACAGTTATGATTTTTTTGTATTATTTTTGCTGCAATTTTACGGTTTTTTTTAGATGAATCAAAAATTTTTAAACTTTCTGTTATTATTTTATCAAAGTTTGATAGGTCATTATAAAATTCAGCGTAAGAAGATTTTGGTAATAATTTTTTAAGAATAGGGTTTTTTTCAGTGATAACTATGCATCCTGAGGCAATATTTTCAAAATAACGTGGACTAATTAGATTAAGAGGAGATTTACAATTTATATATAACTTAGTTTTTTTTTGAATTTCTGCGTAATTTTTTACGTTAAGAAATTTATATTTTCTAAAAATTTTAGATAACACATAACCAAAAAAAGTTGTTGGAGTAGAATTCCAATATATTGATAAATGACTATATTTTTTTCTTTTAATAATGGGTATGTCAAATAAAGTATAAAAAAATCTGTTTAAAATTCTCAATCTGATGTCAGATTGTACTTTATTTCCTCTTGTGTTTTGTAACGCTCCACTGAAAGCTATGTCATACTTTCTTCTAATATTCGAAAAGCTGAAATATTTATCATCATATGCAAATGGTAAATATTTAAATGGTATGTTTGTTTTTTTTTTCCATTTTTCACAATTTTGATGGTGAGAAAAAATACAATCAAATTTCATTTTTTTTATCCACTTTAATTTTTTTTCTAAATTTGCATATTCTTTATTAAGAAAAATAAATTTTTTGTGTGAAATATTTGATAAATCAGATTGAGGCCATGGGTCAATGTTTTTTTGATAACCATCAAAAAGCCAAAAATGACCTACAAGTATTAAATCAAATGGTCCATATTTATTAATTATATGTTTTATTGTTTTATTCTTATCAAAATGTGAATAACCAGGTCCATAAACAAATAAATGAGTAATTTTTGATAGTGCATCTAAAAAATCTTTTTGATAATTCGCAGATTTATAATTATTTACATTTTTACTTAAATATAAAATCCTCATTTAATTTTACAAAAGTTTAGTTTTGCACCAATTAAAAACATTTCTCAAACCTTCATCTAATGAAGTTTTTGGTGACCAATCTAAAATTTTTTTTGCCTTATTATTGTTTGCCATCCTATCTAAATCACCTTCTGGTTTTGATTTGTCATATTTTATAGAAATATTTTTTCCAGAGATATTTACTATTCTTTCTGCAATTTCAGCTATAGATGTAGAATGATTTGGTCCTAATTGAATTACTCCATTAAAATTATTGTACTTTTTGACTGCACTTATAAAAGCATTGACTATATCATCTACATGAACGAAAGCTCTTTTCTGTTGACCTGAACCCCAAACCACTAGTTCTTGATTTTTTTCTTCAATAACTTTTCTACATAAAGCAGGAATAACTTGGGACATTGCTGGATCAAGTTCTGATGGAGATCCATATACATTGTGTAATCTTAGGATTTCTATATCGATCGAACCAGCATTATATGCTAATTCTGCTTCATATTCTCCCATCAACTTGCTCCATCCATATGCAGATTCTGGCTGAGCAGGATACACATCCTCTTCTTTAAGTGGTGGAGGATTAATAATTGATTGTTTTGATTTTGGATATGAACAAGCTGTTCCAGCATATATATATTTTTTAACTTTATTTGCAATACATGCGTTTAGTGTATTGGTATTAATCAAAATATTAGATCTATATAAAGAGCTCTCATTTGAGAAAACATAATTTATACCAGCAACTACATCAGCCAAATGGATAACAATATCCATTTGGTTTGTCACCTTTAGACAATTTTTATAATCTCTTAAATCAACCTCATAGAAATTTTTGGCAGGTATTACCATACTTTTATTATCAGATAATAAATATTCTTTCTTTCCTCTCCAAAGGTTATCAGCAACAAAAACTTCGTAATTATTATGAATGAGTTTCTTTACTAGATTTGATCCAATCATTCCAGCTCCACCCGTTACTAAAATTTTATATTTATTTTTTGAAATCATGACTTAATATTAATTAAAAAAAGCTTTTTATTCCAACTGACTTAAATACTTTTAAAAAATTATCATAGTGAAATGAGGAGTTATCATTCAAGTGATAAACATTTTTTTTGTTAAAAATCGTTTTTGCATAATATAACGCTGATGACAAAGATCCTACAACTATTTCAACATTTTTTTGATGTAGATAGTTCTCTACTATTATTGTCGAAATAGGCTGAATATTTGAAAAACTAGAAAGACTTTTTACAAGCCGTTTACGATGAATTGATTTTATTCTGGGATGAAAAAAAAAAAGTATTTGTTTACGATTATATGAATATTTTTTACTTATTCTTTTTAATGTCTCGATATATAAATTTTCGTAGTAGTTAATATTATGTAAGGATGTATTTGTGCCAATTATTATACATTTTGGTTTAAATATGAGTTTTTTTTGAAAGCTATTTTTGATAAAATTCTCGTATAATTTTCTATTATTAATTATATGACTCTTATTTAAAAATGGTTGATTCAAAATTCTACGATATGCTGATCTTTGTTTTGACAATTGTAAAATATAAATTCTAGATTTATTTAATTTTAAAAATTTTTTTAGTATAAAAAAGAAAAAATGTTTTTTTTCGAAATTAGCATATGGCACATATTCACCAACTCCATCTTCTAAGAAGAAAATTTTAGATGAAGAAAAAAAAATCATAAAAAATAAAACTGGAATTTGCATTCGCCCACTAATCGAGATTATTGGAATTATCTTCAATTTTTTAGCTTGAAACATTTTTTTAATAACAAAAAAATAATAAAATAGAAAATTTAAAAATCTAAATTGAAGAAAATTTACTTTAGCATTTATTGATTTACGCTTTAAATTTATCACCTCTACAGAAACAAATTTTTCAATATATTGTTTAAATTGTTTAATTAGCTCTTCTGGAATATTATCTGAAAAGATTGTGAGATAAATTTTTTTGTTTCTTATCAATTTATTTTGAAGAAAATAAGATAAAAAATTATAAAGCTGATTAAATGACGTTATTATCAAAATAATTGCTTCTTTGTTTTTATTTTGATTTAAGTTCATTAATTTTATATTTGGTTTATTTTAAATTTAATCTATTAAATTATTAAATTTTTACAAACAAGTAATAGAATAAAAAAATTCTATTTATTTAAATTAATAAAAAGTTTAATAGTACTGAGAATATTTATTCATTTGATTATATATATTTTTATATTAGAAAGAGACAATGAAAATTACCTATATTACTCATGCATGTTTATTAATTGAAATAAACAAAATTAAAATACTAACTGACCCCTGGTTAACTGGACCAAGCTGGGGCGGATCCTTATGGCATTATCCATCTCATAATTATTCTCCTTTAAATTTACCAACTCCTGACATTATTTTTTTTTCACATGGTCACGATGATCACTTTCACGAGGAAACTATATCTAATTTTCCAAAAAAATGGTTTCACTCAAGGATAATTGCTCCTAAGTTTAATGTTGTCTGGTGGGAAAGTGAATTGCAAAAAAAATTTAAAAAAACACTTTTTTTAAAACATAATGAAATTTATAAAATTTCTAGAAATTTACAGCTTCAAATGTTTTTAAATGACAGTGGAGATTTTGATAGTTCTATAAAAATAAAAAATTCAAATAATTGTATTTTTTTACAGACAGATAACTTGTTGAGTGAAAAAGAAGCTCATAGAATATCCAAAATTGATAAAATAGATTTAGCTTTTGTTATTCCGTTTCTAACTGGTGTTTTTCCTGGTTTTTATAAATGGGACTCTGACACATTAATAAAGTTATCAAATGAAAAGATTCAAAAATCATTAATTTATTGTTCGAAAATAGTAAAAAATTTACAAACAAAATACACAATACCATATGCGTGTGATTTAGGTTATTTAGGAGAAAATTTTCATATAAACCTTATACACAGACATAATAAAAAAGATTTGGTTAATATTCTAAAAGAGAAAAAAATTAAAACCAAACCAATTATTTTGGGCTCAGGTGATTGGATAAAACTTTATAAAAAAAAAATTGGTATTGATCAAAAAAATGCAAAAAAATATAATGAAACTGAGTCTTTGATTAAGTTTTCTAATGACACTCAGAAAGAATATATAAAATATCAACTTAAAGAAAAAAAACTAATTAAGCCAAATTATAATAAAATAATAAAACAGTTTACTAATAATTTGAAAAGAAATATTAAAAAAATTGAAAGATTTAATTTTATTACATCAATAAATATAAAAGAAGGAAAAAATGACAAATTTATAATAATAAATTTTCAAGATAAAAAAATTTATGTGAGTGATAAAAATATTAAAAATCAAAATTTAAATGTTCAAATTCAATCTTATAAAATTAGAAATTTACTATTAAGTAAATATCCAATGAATTTTTTAACTTTCCATAACGGCGGATACAGTTGTGAGAGAAAATTAACGAATTTAACTAGCAATGAGAAGAAATATTGGTCATGGATTAACGAACTTGACTTTTTTATTTAATTTTCAGATATATATAAATTACCATAAGCTTGATTCTCTTTAATAATATTACTTACAAAACTATACATTTCTCTTGTTTTAATAACTCTGAGACCATTTCCAGTAATTGGTCTACTACCTGAATACAAATTATTTTTCCAAAGTAATTCTCCAGTTGGATTTACGTTTGTTTTTATTTTCTTTTCAAGGTTTCTAACAAAAATAGAGTACTCTTTATTTTTTTTAAAACCATTTTTATCCACACAAAGTCCTTTAAATTTTTTAAAATATCTCCACTCAACTTTATTCATTTCTTCAATATAATGATAATAAGTCATTGAATTTTGATCTTCGAGATCCAAAACTGCTATTTTTCCATTTAAATTTTTGAGTATTCCAAAAGGAGAGTCTTTTCCATATGCGCTAAAATTATCTATATCAGAAAATAGATTTTTTTTTTTACCACAAACTCCAAAAGAATAAACAGGATGACAAGTTCTAACTGCTGAATATTTAATTCTAAAACGTTCACTCAAAGCACCCATTTGAGAAACAGTATCATTAACAGAAAAATAACCATTTTTTGTAAAATCAAAATTAAAAAGTGGAACAAGCATGGTTCCACTTTTTCCGATTACATTCAAAAAACTTTCAATTATTTGATCAATAGAAATATCCTTTTTTTTTTTTTTAAACTCTAAAACTAGTCTTTTTACGCTGCTAATTAATAAAAAAATATCACCATTTACCAAACCGGATTTTTCCCATCTTTTTGATAATTCATCAATAACTTTATCCTTATACATAAATTTTAATAAATGCTCGCTTCAAACTTTATAATAATTTGTTAATGAAATTTCTTTTTTTGTTAATATGAAATTTATTTAATTCTTTATTATAAATTTTTAATTTAAGTTTACCTTTTATTTTTTGGTTTACTTTATCAAGACCACATCCAATAAATATTTGTCTATTTTTTTCTGCCAAAATTCTTACTGAAATTCGTACTAAATCTTCTTGATGAGGTTGAGTGCCGTGAAGAATAAACGGATGCCAGAAAAATAAAGATCCAGGATTTCCTTTAAGCACTTCAAATTTGGAAGTTAATTCTTTATTTTCTACTTTGTATATTAACTTGTGATTATTTAATTTATTTATTTTGTGAGGATAATGACTGGCACCTAAATAATGTGAGTTTGGAATAAGTAATAAAGGCGCAGATTTAATAGTAACTTTCTCTAAATATATGTAAGCAGTTATAAAATCTGGGTTTCTAGTAGGATAATCTATTATGTCTTGATGAAAATCTATTCCCCTAAAGTAAGTAATATCTCTATAATTTGGCTTAATAAATTGACCAAGATTAACTGTGTGATCATTTTTTGTGTAATCCAATACCCAATTTGGCATTAAATGTTTAGGAACACCCATTACAAATTTGAAATCAAGTATCTTATAATATTCTCCAAGTGTTTTGGATAAAAATTTTTTAAAAACTTCATTTTCAAATATGAAATTAGTTTCAAGTTTGTGCAATAAATTTCTTCCAGGTCCAGGATTTCGTTTCAGATGATCATATTTTTTATTTCTCCAGTCTTTTTGTGATAGAAATAAAGAACTAAAATTTCTTGATTTTTTTACTTCTCTTAATAATTTCTTACAGTCATTTCTGCTAAAAACTATTCCACATTTTTCAATCCCATTTTTTAAAAAACTCATAATATTTTTATAAATACTTTTTTAATTTTTTATTTCCATAAAGCATATATCTGATATATTTTTTTTATATTTAATCCATTTACCTTTATAAATATATATTTTTTTTATTTTATTTATTAATATCTTTTGAAGATTTTTATTAAGTATGTTGCTTCTTAATATTTTTTTATTTTTCAACGATACTAAAAATTTAAGTATATCTGGTTCATTTTTAATATCATTTAAGTAATTAAATTTTAGACCAAAGTCTTCGATAATATAAATAGAGGAACTTTGTTTTAGGCATTTATTAAAATTTTTTATGTTATTTAAAATATGAGATTTGTAGTGACCACCATCATCAATAATAATATCAAAAAAATTATTATATTTTTTTTAAGAATTTATTTACTTTTTTTTCATCCATATAGTTAAGATTTATTAATTTTAATCTTTTAGATTTAAATAAAAAATTTTTATGATTAATATCCATGCAAAATACATTTGAATTTTTAAAGTAACTTATAAATGATGCGGCTGATGCACCTATATAACTTCCTATTTCAAGAATGTTTAATTTTTTTTTTCTTAAATCTTTTAGATGTTTTTCATAAAATGGCCCATAATCATGCGTCTTTTGTTTAATGTTTAATCTTTTAAAAATTTTACTCTTATCACTGTTAAAATAAGTGAATAATTCACCTAAATTAGTGTTGGGTATTTTTTTTTTGTCTAAATTAATTTTTTTCTGTGTTGAGAGATATGGTTTAAAAAAAATTTTGTTAAAATTTTTTTTTAAATTTTGTTCTAAATAGAGTTGCTTATCTGTAATAACTAAAAGAATATTTTGACTGTAAGGTAATACACTTGGTTTGATACAATTATTTTTTTTGTAATAGTTATCAACTATAAAACAATTTTTTTTATTATTATTTTTTTCATATAGATATTGGCTATAAATATTAAAAGGAAAATAGAATATTTTTTCATACTTTAGACTATTAATTTTTTTAGTTATATCATTTAATGTATTAATATTTTTTTGATTAATTAAATTAAATTCTCTCAGCATATAAAACTATAAATTTTGAATATTGAAGTTATTTTTTTTTTTTAAATTATAAGTAGATAATGAAAAGATGTTATTATTTTGAGTGGTATTTTTTTTCTTCATTATTTTAACTTTTGTCCCAGGAAAATAAAGGCCACATTTGTTGGAATCATTATCAAAAACTTTATCGATTTTTTTTTTACCTATACCAATAGAAGCTAATGCTAAAGCCATACTTCCTCCGGCTCCATATATATCAAAATTATTTTCAATTAAATGTGAAAGAATTTTTTTTTTCATTAAAATATAATTTTTGGAAAAAATTCTAATTATTTTTTTATTATTTATAAAGGATAATTTTTTTTTATTAAATTTATTTTTTTTGACAGAACAAAAAATTACTTCTTTTTTTATGAATAATTTATCAACACTCAATCCACTTAAACTCAAAAAATTAGTTAAATGCTTCATAGTGAACATGCTTAAATGCTGATGAAAAATTGCATAATATGTATTCCTATTAATAAAATAATTAAAATTTGGTATCTCAAGAAATAATTTGCCATTATCTTTTAAAGAACTAATTATATTATCTAAAGCTTTTTTCGGTTGTTTAAAATGCTCTAGAGTATGCATTAAGAATATAATATCAAATTTTTGATTGACTTTTTTTTTTTCAATATCAATTTCATAAAATTTATTTTTAAAATTATATTTATTTTCTTTCTGAACTATAATATCTGCTAAAAATACGTTTTTTTTTTTTAAAATAGGATTTATACCACCTCCTACATCAAGAATACTCTTATTTTTAAAATAATTTCTACCATATTTTTTTGTTATTAAAGATAACCTTTTATTATTATTTGAAACAGTAACTTTATTAAATTGATTTCCTTCATAGAATTTTAAAATTCTTTTTTTAGAAAAATTCTGTAATTGTAAATGAAAACAATTTACACATGAATAAACATTGCATCTAGAATAACTTATCTTTTTTTTAGTAGGCCAGATATACTCAGGTAATTTTGTTGTAGAATATATTTTAATTGTTTTAAATCCACAAACTCTGCAATTCATGATGTTTATAGTATTTTAATTTTTTTTTATTTCGTTAAGACTAGTTGAATTATAGAGTTAATAAAACTATTTGAATTAAAAAGCAATTTTCTATTATTATTTTAATTCAAATTGAACATAAAAGCTTTTGTACAATTTTTTCTCTTGTATTTGTAATTTTTAACAGGGAAGAATAATGTTCTTTATTTGTATATAGAGCACGTTCTCCATCACAATTTATACTATTAGTTAACAAATCAATTAAAAACTTATCAACACTTAAAATATCTTTTTTATCTATTTTTTTTTTTACATCATTAAAACTATTTTGTTTAAACTGAGAAACCAAATTATTCGATGCACCGATATAAGTGATATTTTTACCTAAACTTAAGACTTTTTTTTTTAATAATAGTGATTGAGGACTTAAACTTGAGGATAAATGAACAATAAATTTACTTTTTTTAATAATATTGATTATTTTTTGACTTTTTTCTAAAAAAATAATTCTTTTATTATTAAAAAAAATATTTTTTTTAATAATGTTCCGAGTAAAAAATTTAATAATATTTGTATTGGGATGCATTAAAAAAACTAATTCATAATTTAAATTTGTTAAAAATTGGTTTACAAAATATTTTAAATTACTAAATTCAGAAATTGAGTCTAATCTTATACTATTTCCCATTATTATTAATGCGTAGTTTTTGGGTTTTTCATTAACTCTAAAATTAAAAGCTAGTTTAAAAAAATTAAGTAGTATTTTATTGAAATTAAAAAAATTTTTTTTACTTTTTTGAGATTTTACTGTTTTTTTAAAATTCTCCATTGAGGAAATATAATTGATTTTAAAAATTTCAAATTTTCTTTTCGCAATATCTGCTTTTTTTTTTAAAATATAGTGATGTCTAAAAATATTTTTGGCTAAAATATATCTATTTTTAATAAATGATCTCTCTGGCTTAAGAAATTGCATTTCATAAATTTTAGATAGTTCATAAAAAATAAGAGTATCTTCACTATATCCTGAGAAAAGCATAGAATATTGACAGACAAAAATTTTTTCATTTTTTTTCTTATTTTTAATTTTTTTCAAGAAAGAATTAATCTCATAAATCCTATTTAGATTTAAATGAATATTCAAATTTTTATAATAACTTTTAATCTCATTTAGTTGTTTTTCATTATATCTACTATTTTTTATTTTTTTTTTTAAATAATTCTTAAAGAAAATTACTTCAGAAAAATTGTTTTTTAAATTTTTCTGAGCGTTTGCTTCAAATGAAAAATGTTTATTTGAATATTCAAATAAGATAATAATTTTTTTTTTCATAATATTTTTTAAGATAAATTAAATAATTATTTCGAATTTAATTTCATAAAAGTAGCAGCATTGTATAATAAAAAAATAAATTTTTCGTCTTGTTGTGTAAGATCATTATTTTTTATTTTATTTTTTAAAATATCTAATTTAATAATTTTATTTAAAAATTTATTTTTAACTATTTGGTTAATAAATTTTTTAGATTTAAAATTAATACATTCTCTTATTGGAAAATAAAAACCTGTTTTTTCTGAATTAAACAAAACAGAATTTGGCAATTTATTTTTAAAAGCATCTCTTAAAATATATTTTGCTAATCCATTTTTAATTAAAAAATCCTTACTCATTCTATTTCTTAGATTGTAAAAATAATCATTTACATAAGGCATTCTCGACTCAATTGAATTATGCATTGCTATATTATCCATTGAATGGGCCTGAGTTGGAAATTGATCGTAAAATAAATCATTATCTAAATGCTTGATAAAAAAATCCTTATTTTTTATGTTTAAAACCTTTAATGGTTTCTTTCTTTTTTTTAAAATTTTGAAATATTTTTCATAAAGATTAGCCTCAAAATTATACCCATTTTTATTTACATTTTTTTCATATAATTCAAGATTTTTTAATATTTCAGTTCTAACGTGTATTTTAGTCTTATTCTCCCAATCCATGTGCTTTTGTTCAAAATTTTTAGATTTTTTATTTGATAAGAGATAAGTCAAATGATGCGCATAATAGCCACTGAAAATCTCGTCTCCTCCATTTCCAGTTAAAATTACCTTGTATCCATCCTTTTTAACTTTTTTACAAATTTGATTTATAGCTATGTTTGTTGAGCCAATTAAAGGAAAACCAATATCTTCAATCAATTCATCAATTACATCAAATTTATTTATACCTTTATTCAAAATTATAAATTCATGATTTAAATTTAATTTTTTTTTTACTAATTCTATATTTTTAGTTTCATCATAATTTTTATTTTTTATCTTAAGAGAATAAAATTTAATTTTTTTCAAATTTTTTTTTGCTATGTAGGAAATTATTGATGAGTCAATACCACCACTTAATAAAAAAGCAATTGGTACATCCGACCTAAATGTTTTAGGAATTATTCTTTTAATTTCATTTTTTAAAATTTTTTTTCCTAAACTGTAATTTTGTATTTTTGGCTTATATTTTTCTAATTTTAAATACCTTGAAATTTTTACTTTAAAATTTTTATCTATTTCAATCAATTCTCCAGGATTAACAGGTTTAATTCTTTTGAAGAAAGTTTTGTTTTCAGAAAATATTGAGCGAAATCCATATCTTAAATAATCATATATTTTTTCTTGATCAACTAGATAGTCTCTGGTACTTAATTCTTTAATATAGTTTACATTAGACCCAAATATAAAATTATTTTTCTTTTTATCATAAGAATAGAAAACTGGTTTTTCTCCAAACTTGTCTCTACATAAATAAAACTTATTTTTATTTTTTGAATAATATGCAAAACCCCACATACCATGAATTCTATTCAAATTTTTGACTCCATAATAATTTAGGTATTTTAACAAAACTTCAGTATCTGATTTTGTTTTAAAAACTATTTTTTTTTTTAATAAATTCTTTTTTAATTCAAGATAATTATATATCTCTCCATTAAATATTAATATGCCATTTTCATCCTCGAATGGTTGATTTGATCTTTCAAATGTGTCTATTATTGACAGTCTAGATGCACAAAATAAAACTCTATGTGGACTTAATTCAAATTCTTTAAAATCTTGAAAATCAGGGCCTCTTAATTTCATTAATTTTATGCAAGACATAATTTTTGACTTGATTGGATAAAAATTTTTAGTCCCTATATACCCTGCTATTCCACACATAGATTTATCTAAAATAATTCAACATTTGTATATCTTCTGGATAATTGATATCCATAGCCTCTTTATGAGGTACAATTACTCCATAAGATTTTTTTCCAAGAGCCCATCCATCACCTTTATAATTTAAGATATTCTTACTTTTTCGCAAATATAGCCCACCAGTAAATTTATAAGAATTTGGTCGGTTTTGTCTTGGAAACAATTGTTTATAATTTTTTGGTTTTGTGAGAAAAGATAATTTTCCATTTTTGTCTATCTTTTGAGCTGTTAACGGATGAAAATCATTTATTTTTGATATTGTAGCTATACCACTTGCATTTTTTTCAAAAAAAAGTTTTACACATTTTTTGATAGATTTGATTGATAAAAAGGGAGATGTTGGCTGTAAAGAAATTATATTTTCATAATTTTCCCCCCTAGAACTTAATTTTAATAACAAATCTCTGAGAACTAATGCAAGTGTAGTTTTTCCATCTGACAAGTTTTTAGGTCTTAATTCCAAAATATAAGCGCCTGCTTTTTTAGCTTCATTAGCGTAGATTTCTGAGTCTGTTGAAATTAATACTTTGCTAAATAAGTTTGATTTTACAGCTTTTGTTACAGCAATATTTATTAATGTTTTATTGTTAATTTTTATTAAATTTTTATTCTTAATTGATTTAGAGCCAGATCTCGCAGGGATAACTGCTAAAATTTTTTTGGACATTAATAAATTCTATTCTTTTTAATTTCTTTAAAAGCTTTAATAATTACAGTTTTATTTTTTTTACTTAATGTTTCTCCTGGTATTCTAGATTTAGTTTGAGGTAAACCAGTAAGTCTCATTAACTCTTTATAGCCTGGGAAGCCAGATGATCTAATTGCATCTATAATTGGGGTTTCTCTGTTAATTATTTTTAGCGCATCATTAAACTTTTTCTTTTTCATTAGTTTATAAAATTTTAAATCAACCTCAGGTTCAAACCATGACCAACAACTATGCATCGCTTTTGCACCCCACTGTAAGGTCCAAAATTGTGTTGTTTTACCAAATCCATCAAAGCAAATTTTTTTTTTTAATATTTCGTATTGATTTTTCAAATGGTTTAAATCTTGAGTGTGTAATTTAAATCCATCTATAAATTTATTATCTGATATTTTTTTTATTGCATGCGATGAAAGACCTATACCATTTCCAAATGGTTGGTCGTGGAAAATAATAGGAGATTTTACTATTTTCGAAATTTTGTTAATATAGTTGATATAAAAACTGTCATGTCTTTTTGGGGAATATGATCTCAATGCATATTTACTTCCAAAAAAATTTGCACTTTCCTTAACAGCCTGAGGTTTTATTACTAAGGCAGTAGCTCCTACTTCCATCATTTTTAAACCTTCATTTGCCTGAGACAGAATGCTACCACTGCCCATGGGTTGGGCTAACAAAGATTTATCTTTTCCAATAATTGAAGCAATAAATTTAGTAATTTCAACTCTTTCACTTCCACTCATGAATTCAAATTCAGAAGCTGTAGATGCTAAATAAAAATTTTTAATATTACGTTTTATTTGGAACTCTATAAATATTTTTAATTTATTAAAATCAATATCTAAATTATTTTTATAAAAAGAAGGTACAGGTAAAACAATTCCTTCAATGTTTTTTTTTAATTTACTCAATTTTAAAGTGCCTAAGACTTGTTAAATTGAATACTTCCTTACAATAAAACTTTTTGATTTACCACAAAAAAAAATAAATTTTTTCAAAATATGACAAAAATGACATTATTAAATTGCATCATATATAATTTAATTTTTAATATTACTATTTTTTGATATCCAAAAATTTCCTAAAGCTAAAAAATCCACAGCTCCTTGTTCTAAAGCTCTTAATGCATCATATGGAGAACAAACTATTGGCTCTTCATGTAAATTAAAACTTGTATTTATAAGGACTGGTATCCCTGAGAGCTTTTCATATTCACATAAAATTTTATACAAAGAGTCATTATTTTCTTTTTTTACAAATTGAGGTCTGGCTGTATTATCTACATGAACTACAGCGGGAATTGATTTTATTTTATCTTCTTTTACATTCAAAGTTAATGTCATAAATTCTAAACATTTGTGTTCTGTATTATAATCTTTAAAATATTCTTTAGTTTTTTCATTTAATATAATTGGTGCA
>MDTB01237870.1_pt1 | contig 14008 bp, 14 predicted proteins | sample 811161 | NCBI WGS metagenome assembly MDTB01 (sample SAMN05326650, study PRJNA326480) | marine metagenome | isolation source: seawater | place: Mediterranean Sea | collected 2009
AGATCCCAGTCTTTTTGCGTATTCATCTGGATGTAAAATGTTACCAGGCTCAGAAACTAAATCTCTAGCATAAAAAGTTCCTTCTTCTAAAGCTTTAAATTTTAACTGATTTTGGCTTGAAGGTTTATTTTTGTTTCCAAAAATAGAAATTGAAATAATTCTATTTTCTTTTTTTGTTTTATATTTTTGGAAAATATACGATTTTAATTTAAGTCCATGAAGAAAATGACCTAAAAAATTTTCATTTTTTACAACCACGCTATCTGAATTAATAAAATACTCACTACTTTTTCCATAGTTTATACGACCATAGAACTCGGCTCCTAAATTTTCTACATCTATAGTTTTTAAATCTTTTTTAATTGATATTAAAACGATTTTTTTTTTAGAATTAACTTCATAAACAAATATGTTTTTTTTTAAATCACTGGTTTTTAATAAATCGTCTATGTAAGATAATTCATTTTTTGATACGTATTTTTTTAAATTGCTTGTATCAAATTTTTCATTAACAAATAAAACGAGATTTGTTGAAAGTTTAACTTTTGATTTTTTTGTATAACTAATTTTTATTGTCATAGATTTTTTAAATAATTTTTATTAAAGATGACTGTATATATGTTCAAATATATACTATTTCAACGGTAAATTTATCTTTGTTCACTCTTAAGTTGAATTTAGCACCGGGATGAATTATTTATATGGGAAAAATACAGATGCTTCAAAACAAAATTTATCAAAATTATATAAAAGAAGTTTTAAAAATTTTTTTTACTATATTATTGGGATTAACTTTAATTGCATGGACGGTTAGAGCAGTAAATTTTTTAGATTTAATAGTAGATAGTGGCTATCCAATACTAACTTATTTTCAATATTCCACATTAAATGTGCTAGGTATTTTAGTTAAATTTATACCTCTTTCATTTCTCTTAGCGCTTACACTATTCATTATAAGGCAAATACAAGAAAACGAGTTTATTATTCTATGGACGACAGGTGTAAAAAAAATTCAGATTGTTCATTTATTTTTGATAATATCAACTTTTGTTACAATTTTTTATATCTTATTTTCAACTATAATCACTCCTTTAGCATTAAATCAATCTAGACAACTATTGAGTAACGAAAATCAAACTTTTTTTTTACCAACAATAAAAGCTGAACAATTTAATGATTCATTTTCTGGTCTTACTTTTATAGTAGATGAAAAATTTGAAAATGAGATAAAAAATATTTTTTTACAAGACAAACAAAATATATTAAAGAACATTTCATCTGAAAAATTTAGAAAAGGCACTAATACAATAATCGCAAATCAAGGAATTGTTGAGGACAAAAACTTAATTCTTTTAAATGGATCAATAATTTCCTCAGATGAAAAGAGTTTAAAAAACAATATAATTAAATTTAAACAATTAAATTTAAGTTTATCAAATTTAAATAATACCACAATTAAAAAACCTAAGATTCAAGAAACTTCTACTATAAGCCTTTTAAATTGTTTCAATCCAAAATTAATCAATAAATATGATTGTAAAAAAAATTATAAAGAAGAATTATTACCCGTACTTAATAGAAGAATCGTTTTACCATTTTTTATTCCTTTGATTGCAATTATTAGTTCTTTGTTGCTAATAAAAAATAAAAAAAATATCTTTTTAAGCAATACAACTATATTTTTATATAGCTTTTTAATATTACTTTATGCTGAACTTATAATTCGTTACACAGGTATAAATAATTTTATGAATATTGCTTTTATAATTTCACCACTAATTCTCTCTTTATTTTCTTATTTTTATATTAAATCGAAATTTTCCAGGGAGTCGTTTGAATAATGAATGGAATATTATTTAATTATCTTTTAAATGGTTATTTGAAAACACTATTAAAAGTGGTTTTATTTTTTTATTGTTTTGGTGTAATCCTTAATTTATTTGAAGAAATAGAATTTTTCAAAAATCAAAATATTTCTATTTTTACTCCATTAATACTAACTTTAATTTACATTCCGGGAATGATTATAAAGTTACTTCCGTTTATAATTTTTTTGTCTAGTCTAAAATTTCTTATGGATATAAGGAATAATAGAGATTTATTATCTATGAAAATTTTTGGTTTCTCAAATTTGAAAGTATTTTTGTTAATGGCTTTAACTTCTTTTGTTTTAGGATGGTTAATACTATTTATTTTTACTCCTATTACATCGTCGATGGCAAAATATTATGAAGTTACTAAGTCAAATTATTCTAAAGATATTGATCATTTAGTTACTTTTAATAAGAATGGTCTTTGGATTAAAGAGAGCTTAGATGATGGGCAGAGAATTATTTCTGCCAATAACGATATACCAAAATGGCTAAGCAATGTAACAATTTATAATCTTGATGGAAATTTTAGTTTGAAAGAAAAAATATATGCAGAAAAAGCATATATTGAAAAAAACCAATGGATACTGAAAGACGTGCAAGTAATAACTATTAATAATGGATTAACTAAAAGCGATATTTTAAATACAAAAAATATATATTCTATATACACTCATGAGAAAATTATAAGTCTTTATAAAAAAATTGAAACTATGTCTTTTTTAGAATTGATAATAAATTATGAGAATTTAATTAATCGGGGTTATAACAAGATATTTCTCCAACAAAATTTACATTCAATGTTATCAATGCCTTTTTTTCTATTTATTATGACTGCTCTTGCTTGTATTTTAATGATGAATACGCTTAAAAAGACAAAAAATATGAAAATAGTCTTAATTGGATTGATAACATGTGTGCTAATTTATTATTTGAAAGATCTATCATTAGCATTGGGTCAAACGAATAGAATACCATTATTATCAGCATCTTGGGCTCCAATAATTATTATTTCTTTATTTAGTATGATTGGATTACTTCAAATAAATGAAAAATAATTTATTTATAATTTTTATTATATTCTTTTTTGCAAAAAATTCTTATGCAGAAAACTTAGATATAGAAGCTGGGAAAATTTATATGGATAAAAATGATCAGATTTCAATATTTGAAAATAAAGTAGTAATAAAAGATGAAAGTAAAAATTTAATAAAAAGTAATTATGCAAAATTGGATAAAAAATCAAATTTTTTAATTCTTAAGGATAATGTAGTTATTGTTGATGAGGAAGGTAATGAATTTCATACTGAACATGCAACATATGATAGAAATGAAGAAATCATTAAAAGTTTTGGAAAATCTAAAATTGTTTCAGCTCAAGGGTATGTGGCAAATACAGAAGATTTAATTATTGATAAAAAGATTAATTCAGTATTTTCCCAAAATACTACAATAATTAGTGATTTAGATGGAAATCTTATTAATCTAGAAAATTTTGAATATTATTCAAAAAAAAATATTTTTAAATCTATTGGTAAAATTAATTTAAAGGATAAATTAGGAAATTCTTACAACTTTTCACAAATTTATATTGACGAGAGAGAAAAAGAAATCATTGGAACCGATGCAAAATCTTACCTTAACCAAGATAGTTTTAAATATGATGAAAGGAATAAGCCAAGAGTTTTTTCAAATGTGGTAAATATTAAAGAGAATGAAACTAAATTTTTCAAGAGCAACTTTACTTTATGTAATTATCGTGACCAAGACAAATGCCCACCATGGCAAATTCTTTCAACGAAAATGCAGCATGATAAGAAAAAAAAAACAATCTACTATGATAATGCCGTTGTAAAACTCTATGATATTCCAATTTTTTATTCTCCAAAACTTGCTCATCCTGATCATACTGTTCAAAGAAGATCTGGTTTCTTAATACCTTCTTATTCAGATACCAAAAATTTAGGATCTGCTCTTCACTTACCTTATTTTTGGGCGATAGGTGAAGACAAAGACTTAACAATTAATAATAGGCTTTTTGTTAGTGAGCATCCTTTATTTTTAGGTGATTATCGTCAAGCGTTTAAAGATGCTAATTTAAACGTTAATTTTGGCTATACTGAAGGATATAAAAAAGTGTCTTCAAAAAAACAAGCTGGTGATAAATCTCACTTCTTTTCAAAGTTTTCAAAAAATTTTAACAATGATGAGATAGAAAACAATTTAGAAATCAATTTACAGCATGTTTCACACAAAAAATATTTAAAACTTTATAAAATCGATTCTGATTTGGTCAATGATGATACAAATATTTTAGAAAATTCTTTAAATCTTTCTAGTCATAATAATGACAGTGATTTATTCGTTGATTTAAAGGCTAGTAGTTTCACTTCATTAGCAGATAATTATAATGACAAGTATGAATATTTTTTACCTGATATTTCATTAACAAAAAATTTAGTAAGTAAAAATTTTGGTTATGGAGATATAAATACCAATATGAAGATTCATAATTTTGATACTAATAAAACCAAAAAAATTCTCACTAATAATTTTAATTGGAATTTAGAGCAGCCTTTTGCTGAAAAGAAATATAATGCTACCCTACTATCATCTATAAAAAATTTTAATTATGAAACAAAAAATATCAAGAATTTCAAAGAGGATACTACGAGTGAGCTTTTTGGTGCAATTGGATATTTAGCAAGTTTAGACTTGTACAAATCGAAAAACAAAGAAATAGATCAATTTTTAACTCCAAAAATATTATTAAGGACATCTCCTAATAAAATGAAAAAAGAGAATAGTGAAATTTACTTATACAATAAGGATATTTTTACTTTAGACAGATTAGGAGTAGATGGAAATATGGAAAGCGGAACAAATTTAACTGTAGGTTTTGACTACGAAAGATTAGATCAAGAAAAAGAATTTAATTTTTCAATTGGACAAATAATTAGTGAGAAAAAATCTAATAAAGATATGCCTTCTTCTTCTAGTTTAGATAAAAGATTTTCAGATATTATTGGAAATTTAAATTACACGAATAATAAAAACTTTACTTTTAATTACGACTATTCTTTAGATCAAAATTATAAAGAAACAAATCTAAATAAAATTGATGCAGTATTTGATAATGATTTTATTGGTTTTAATTTAAATTACTTGGAAGAAGAAAAAATTAATGAAGAGAAAGAGTACGTTAAATCAACATTTAATATAAAGAAAGGCAATAACGGAAAGTTCTCTTTAAGTAGTAAAAGAAATTTAATAACAAGTTCGACAGAATTCTATAACTTAAGTTATGAGTATATTAATGATTGCTTGAGAGCAGGTCTTGTTTATAGAAGAGAGTTCTATGATGACTCAGAGTTAGAATCAGAAAATACTCTAATGTTTAAAGTTACTCTTACACCATTTGGGCAATTAAGTTCTCCAGGTTTTAGTCAATAAATGAAATTAAAATTAAAAAGATTTTATTTAATATTTTTAATATTTTTTTTTTTCAACGTAAATAATTTATATTCATCTTTTACTAACCAAATTTTAGTTAAGGTTGGAAAGGAAATTGTCACTTCTTACGAACTTGAAAATAAAATAAAAATGATTATTTTTTTTTCAAAACAAGAATTAAACCAGCAAAATATAAATAATGCAAAAAGATCTGCTTTAAATTTATTAATTGATACAAAGTTGATGTTACAAGAATTAAAAAAATATAAATTTGATTTAGATCAAACTAAATATAATAACTATTTGATAAAAACTGCTGCTCAATTAAATGTGAAAAATGTAAGTGAGATTAAAAATTTATTTAAATTAAATAACATTGATTATAATCTTTACCTAGAAGAGGTAAAAATAAATTTGGCTTGGCAACAGCTTATTTATCAATTGTTCTCGTCAAAAATTTCTATTGATGAAGAACAAATTATTAATGAACTCGAAAAAATTATTAACGAAAAAGAAAATATAGAAGAATTTGAACTATCAGAAATTGAAATTGAATTTTCTGATATCTCTCTTAAGGACCAATTAGTCAACGAAGTTATAAATAGTATTAATAATATAGGATTTGAAAAAACAGCTGTTCAGTTAAGTGTGGCTGAAAGTTCGGTAAATGAAGGTAGAATTGGATGGGTTAACTCTAAGAGCTTATCTGAAAATATTCAAAGTATTTTAAAAACTCTCCAACCTGGTGAATTTTCAACTCCTATAGTCATTGCAAACAGAATTTTATTTTTAAAAATAAATAATAAAAGACAGATTTCGAACCTAGAGAAAGTTAATTTAGAAAAAATTAAAAAATCAATTATAAATTCTAAGACAAATCAAATGTTTAAAATGTATTCAAAAAATTACCTAACGAAAACAAAAAATTTTACTATAGTAAAATATAACAATTAATGAACAAAAAAATTTTAATAATAACTGGAGATCCAAATAGTATAAATTCTGAAATAATTTTTAAAAGTTGGAAAAAATTAGATAGTAAAGTTAAAAAAAAATTATTATTTATTTCAAATTTTAAGCTTATGGAGCAACAATTTAAAAAGCTAAATTATAAAATTAAATTGACTGATTTTAATACAAAAAATAATTTAATAAAAAAAAATAGTATCAATATATTAAATATTGACCTCAAATTTAAAAATCCCTTTAAAGTAAGTCACAATCAAGCATCTAAATTTTTTATTTCTTCAATTAATTTAGCGCATAAACTTGCATTAAATAATGATGTTAGTGGTGTAATCACTTGTCCAATAAATAAAGCTCTTTTAAATAACAAAAATATTGGTCTTACAGAGTATTTAGCATCAAAGTCTAATATCAAAGACAATTCAGAGGTGATGCTTATTACAAACAGAAATTTATCTGTATGTCCAATTACTACACATGAACATATTAAATACGTATCAAAAAAATTGAATAAGAAATTGTTAATAAACAAAACAAATACAATTGTTAAATGGTTTAAAACAAAAATAAAAAAAAACCCTAAGATAGGAATTCTAGGTCTTAATCCTCATAATGCTGAATTAAAGAAAAATTCAGAAGAAAGGAAAATTATAATTCCCTCTATTTTAAAAATGAAAAAACTGAAAATTAACGTTGAAGGTCCATTAATAGCAGATACTCTATTCATCAAAGATTATAAAAAATATGATGTAATTATAGGCATGTATCATGATCAAGTATTAGCTCCATACAAGTCAATATTTAAATTTGATGCTATTAATTTAACATTGGGTTTAAAATATTTAAGAGTCTCCCCAGATCATGGGATTGCTAATAATATAATTGGAAAAAATAAGGCTGATCCAAAAAGCTTAATGGAATGTATTTATTTTTTAAATAAATTTTGAAATGAACTTTTTAAAAAAGTCTCTTGGTCAAAACTTTCTTATCGATAAAAATATAATTAAAAAAATAGTAAATTTAACAGAAATTAGAAATAAAAATATTATTGAAATTGGGCCTGGCAAAGGCGCGTTAACAGATGAAATTTTAAAAGAAAAACCAAAATCTCTAATTTTAATTGAAAAAGATGATAAGTTTGCAAAGGAATTACGATTAAAATATGATTTAAATCGTGTAGTTCGAATTTTAAATTCAGATATTCTTAAAATTGATATTCAAAAAATAATTAAAGAAAATACTACGATATTTGGAAACTTGCCTTATAATATTTCAAGCCAAATTCTTGTAAAATTTTTACGATTAAAAAACACTCCTTTAAAATTTAAAAATATTATTTTTATGTTTCAGAAAGAATTGGGTAAAAAAATTTCTGGAAAGTATTTAACTTTTAATTATAGTAGGATTTCTATTCTAACAAAATATAAATTTGAAATTGTTAAGAATTTTTTAGTTTCTCCAAATTGTTTTTTTCCACGTCCAAAAATAGACTCAATGGTAATTCATTTTAAGCCGGTTAAGCGAAATAAATATTTTATAAAAAATATTTTAAATTTAGAAAAAATTACAAATATTTTATTTTCAAATAAAAGAAAGATGATAAATAAAAATATTACAAAAATATTAAAATCTGACCAAATTGAAAAAATTAAAAATCTAAATTTAAAGAGCAGGCCTTCAGATTTAAAACCTGATATATATTATAGAATTACTGAACTATTTGAACAAAAGTAAATTAAAGTTTTTTATTATTAAAAATAATTTTTTCTATTTGATTAAAACATACATCAAGATTTTTGTTAATTATTATATAATCGTAATCATTCCAATGTTTTATATCTAAATCAAAAGAGCTAAATCTTTTTTCAATTTCTTCTTTAGTATTTTGATTTCGTTTAATAAGTCTTTTTTTTAATTCTTCCTTATTATTGGCTATAAGAAAAATTTTAATAAGGTTTAGATTTTTAAATTTAGATAATTGTTTGGTTCCTTGCCAATCTATATCAAAAATAATATCATTTTTAACAAAGGATTCGTCTACATTTTTTTTTAGTGTTCCATAATAATTTCCAAAGATTTTTGCATATTCATAAAATTTATTACCATTTATCAATTTTTCAAATTCATTATGTGATATAAAATTGTAGTCTAGACCATCTATTTCACCAATTCTTGGAGCTCTAGTGGTATGTGAAACTGAGATTTTAAAATTAGAATATTTTTGTTGTAATTTTTTAGTAATTGTTGTTTTACCAACTCCAGATGGAGAGGAAAGTATTATCATGATATTTTTTTTATCATGAACCATATTAAGAATTATAATTTAAATTAGCTTGCTTTACTCTCGATAAATTTAATTGCATCTCCTACAGTCAGTATTTTCTCTGCTTCGCTATCAGAAATCTCAGAACCAAATTCCTCCTCAAAAGCCATTACTAATTCAACTGTATCTAAACTATCTGCGCCTAAATCATCTATAAAACTTGCCTCTTCTGTAACTTTTTCTTCCTCAATACCTAAATGGTCTGCGACTATTTTTTTTATTTTCCCTTTAACATCTTCTGACATGAATTCCTTTCGTAATTGTTTAAATTCTTATTAGATTATTAGGTGAAATTGTCAAGCCATATACATTCCACCATTCACATGGATGGTTTCGCCATTAATATAATTTGCCATATCAGATGCTAAAAAAACTGCGCAATTTGAGACGTCCTCACCTGTACCTAAAGCCCCTGATGGTATTTTGCTTATTAATATTTTTTTAAATTCATCATTAATTTTATCTGTCATTTCTGTTTTTATAAAACCTGGAGATATGCAATTAATATTTATGTTTTTTTTCGCGTATTCAAGAGCTAAACTTTTTGAAAATGCAATTATTCCTGCTTTAGAAGCTGCATAATTTGATTGGCCTAAATTCCCTGTGTGCCCAACAATGGAAGTTATGTTAATAATTTTTCCATATTTTTTTTTTAACATCTTTTTGATAGCATATTTACAAATTAAAAAACTCGAAGTTAAATTAATATCTAAAACTTTTTTCCAATTTTCCTCAGTAAGTCTTATAGAAAGGTTGTCTAATGTAATACCAGCATTATTGATTACTATATCTAGTCCTTCAAGATTTTTATCTACTGTTTCAATAAAACTCTCTATATTAGAATGCTCATCTAATTTAAAATTTTCTGTAATAACATTTGGAAATTTATTTTTTATGTTACTAAGTTTTTCCTCATTAGTACCACTAGCAACTATTTTTGAACCGTAATCATTAAATTTTTTTACTAAGCAATTACCAATGCCCCCAGTTGCTCCTGTGATTAAAACTTTTTTATTTTTTAAATCCATAATCTAGATTTTTAATATCAGCTATTGAATTAATTGAAAAGCATTTAGCATCTTTCAAAGTTCTTTTAACCATTCCGCTTAAAACCTTTCCAGGTCCAATTTCTAGGAAATTAATAACACCTATTTTTGACATAAAAATAATACTTTCCCTCCACTTTACAGTAGAAAAAATTTGATCAACTAATAAATTTTTTAATATATCAGGATTTTTTTCTGCTTTACCAGTTACATTTGAAATAATGTCAATTTTAGGATTATTAAATTTAATATTATTGATCTTTTCTTTCATGATTTCCGCTGCCGGTTTCATCAAGCTACAATGAAAAGGAGCGCTTACTTTAAGCGGTATCGACTTAATTTTTTTTTCTTTCAAAAAAGATTGAACTATTTGTACACTTTCTGTATCTCCGCTTATTATAACTTGACCGTCAGCATTATCATTCGCAATTTCGCAAATACCTTTTTTTATTTTATTATTAATTATATCCTTAATTTCTTTAATACTTAAACCTAATACTGCCAACATCATTCCTCTTCCTACAGGCACTGCATCTTGCATAGCCTTGCCTCTCTCGTAAAGTAAAAATAGAGCATCGTTAAAACTTATAGATTCAGCACATAATAAAGCGCTATATTCTCCTAGTGAATGACCAGCAAAATATTGGAAATTTTTTGAGTTAAAATTAAATTCTTTTTCCAAGACTTTAAAAATTGAATAACTTACCGTTAGTATAGCTGGTTGAGTATTTTTTGTTAATTGAAGTTGATCGGTAGGTCCTTCTAAAATCATTTTTGAAATATTAAAATTCAAACATTCATCTGCTTCTTTAAAAAATTTTTTAACTAGGTCAAAATTTTTATAAAATTCAGCTCCCATTCCTACAAGTTGAGAACCCTGACCAGGAAATAATAAAGTATTCATTTTTTCAGTTTATTTAATAAATATAAGTATTGCTATAATTTTTCATTATAGTATAAACCAATTTTTATAAACGATAAATTAAATCGAATTATCGCAAAAAAATATGGCTTTTTACGAAAATACTATTATAGCAAAACAAGATTTAGCTGAAAGCGATCTAAAAAAGATAAAAAATAAATATAGTGATATAATAAATAATTCCTCCGGGAAAATAGTCAAAATTGAAGAGTGGGGTTTGTTAAATTTAACTAATAAAATAAAAAAATATAAGAAAGGTTTTTATGTTCATTATAAATTTGAAGGAAATGGAAATACTTTAGATGAAATGAAAAAAAAATTACAAATTGACTCATCCGTAATAAGATACTTAACTGTTAAATATAAAAAGTTAGATACAAAAAATGAATACTTTTCTAAAACAGAATAAAATTTATGAAAAGAAGAAATAAAAAATTTCAAAAAAGAGGGACTAATTCACTTAGCAAATTAAGTTTATTCCAAAAAAATGATGGAAAGTTTTCAAAAAAATGTCCTTTATCGCAAAAAAATTCGCCAATTATAGATTACAAAAATGTTCCTTTACTTAGAAAATATGTGTCTGATAATGGAAAAATAGTTTCATCAAAAATTACTTCTGTGTCTTTTAGCAAGCAAAAAAAATTAGCCAGAGAAATTAAAAAAGCAAAAATTTTAGGCTTAATATAAAATGGAAATTATACTTTTAGAAAATATTTTAAAATTAGGGAATATAGGAGATAAAGTAAAAGTAAAAGACGGATACGGAAGAAATTTCCTTCTAAAAAAAGGCAAAGCTCTAAGGTATAATAAAGAAAATGAAGATTTAATAAATAAAAAAAAATCTGAATTAAATAAAAAAAACACAGAAATTAAAAATAAATTTAAAGAAATAGTTAAGATGGTCAATAATAAAAAATTTATTTTAATTAAAGAAAGTAAAGAAAATGGAGAACTATATGGATCAGTGAAACCAAAAGAAATTTCGAATTTAATTAAAGAAAAAACCAATGCTGAGGTAAGTCCCTCTCAAATTACTTTAAAACAAGAATTAAATAAAATTGGTACATTTAGGGCTGATATAGAATTTCATTCTGAAGTCAAAACAGCTATTACAATTAAGATTGATAAAATAAAATCAAAATAACTTTTCCACAACGGTTTAAAAAAAGTGAGTAACTTTTTTCTTTTACAACAATTTTAATAACATATTATTAATTTGTGGAAGAAATTAAAACCCTTCAAAATAATATAAAAAATAAGCAACCCTCTAATCTTGAGGCTGAACAAGCTTTATTAGGATCGATCTTGGTAAATAACGATATTATCGATGAGGTGTCGAATATTATAAATTCAAATATTTTTTATGATCCAGCTCACATAAAAATCTACGAAGTTATTGAAAGCTTAAACAATAAAGGAATGATAGCTAATCCTATTACTTTAAAAAATTTTTTTGAAAAAGACAATATGCTTAAGGAAGTTGGAGGTACAGAATATTTAGTCAAACTTACTAGATTTTCGGGTTCAGGCAAACAAGCTGTTGACTATGCAAAAGTAATTCATGAAATGTACTTAAGAAGACAATTAATTCAAATTTCTGATCAACTTTCAGCCGACACTTTAAATGCAAATGTCCAAGAGAAAAATGCAGAAAATATAATTGAGCTTACAGAAAAATCACTTTTTGATTTAGCAGAAAGAGGAAGTTTTTCTCAGTCTTTCCTTAAGTTTAATCAAGCTTTGGATCAAACTATTGAAATGGCAACAATGGCCATGCAAAATGATCAGGGTATAGTTGGAGTGCCAACTGGTCTATCAGATTTGGACGAAAAGTTGGGTGGTCTACATAAATCAGACTTAATTATTTTGGCTGGAAGACCTTCTATGGGTAAAACTGCTTTAGCAACCAATATTGCCTATAACGCAGCTCAACATATTTTAAAAAGACAAGAAAAAAACTCTGTAGCTTTCTTTTCATTAGAAATGTCATCAGAACAATTATCAACTAGAATTTTATCTGAACAAGCAAAAATTAAATCTGATGATATTCGAAGAGGTAAAGTAACAGAAGAAGAAATAAATAGATATATTGAAACTTCAAGGAACATTTATAATTTGCCTTTATATATTGACGAAACTCCTGCTATAACTATTGCTACATTAAGTAATAGGGCTAGAAGAATAAAGCGATTGTTTGGGTTGAATTTAATTGTTGTAGATTACATACAGTTAATGAGGTCAAACTTAAATAAAAATGAAGGAAGAGTTCAAGAAATTTCTGAAATTACTCAAGGTCTCAAAGCACTGGCAAAAGAATTATCTGTACCAATTTTAGCTTTGTCTCAATTATCTAGAGCGGTAGAACAAAGAGATGATAAACAACCTCAATTAGCAGATTTAAGGGAGTCTGGCTCAATTGAACAAGACGCAGACGTGGTTATGTTTGTTTATAGAGAGTCTTACTACTTAGAAAGAAAACAACCAAAATTAGGATCTATAGAGCATGCAGAATGGCAGTCAAAAATGAACGACGTTAACGGACTTGCAGATATTATCCTAGGCAAACAAAGGCATGGTCCGACCGGGACTATAAAAGTTGAGTTTGAGGGAATTTACACAAAATTCAAAGATTTAACTAAAAAATAGTCTTGATTTTTCTTTAGTTATAAAAAAATTAGGATATATCTGAAATATCGTCATGTTTGCTGATATTTATAAAAAATTAGTTATAGATTTTTCTAAAGTAACCCTTTTTTTTCTATTAGTTTTAATAGTCTTTTCTCTTTATCAGTCTAAAAATTTTAATTTAGATGCTTCATCAGATGCTTTGTTGCTAGAAGGAGATCCGGATCTTAAATATTTAAGAGAAGTAAATAAAACTTATGGCTCAAAAGATTTTTTAGTTTTAACTTATTCTCCTGTATCAAGTTTTACAGAAAAAGAGACAATTCTAAACTTACAGCTATTAAAGTCTAAGATTGAAAAATTAACATGGGTTGACAGTGTCATAACAATTATTGATGTACCGCTTTTAAAAAGTACTGATGAGGGATTAATGGAAAGGTTAAAAAATTTTAAAACTTTAGCTTATCCAGAAATAGATAGAAAAAGAGGTTTTGACGAAATTATTAATAGCCCTATATATAAAAATTACGTTATAAGCGAAGATGGAAAAACTTCAGGAATAGTTGTTTATCTTAAAAAGGATAATAGATTAATTGAATATATAAAAATAAAAGATAAATACTTCGATCAATCAAATCAGTCAGGTTTAACAAAAGAAGAAAAAATAAATTATAAAAAATTTATTAAAGAATACGAACAATATAAAAATTTATATAATATTAGAAATCATCAAAATATTACTGAAATAAGAGATGTAATTAGTAAATATGGAGAGAATGCTAAAATACATTTAGGAGGCATC
>MDTB01036895.1_pt1 | contig 14007 bp, 12 predicted proteins | sample 811161 | NCBI WGS metagenome assembly MDTB01 (sample SAMN05326650, study PRJNA326480) | marine metagenome | isolation source: seawater | place: Mediterranean Sea | collected 2009
ATCTTTTTAAAATTTTTATTTTTATTTAATGCTATAAAATTTTTAATGTATTTATCATATAACTTTTTGTTAATTTTGAGACATTCTGATTTATCAAAATTAAAATTATTATAATCTATTTCTGAAACGTTAATTTTTTTTTTATTAAAATATTTACTATAACTATTTATAGTCTCAAACATATCGCTATTTTCTAATTGATTAGTGGTCAAAAATATCAAAGGTTTGTTATTTAAAACTGCATAATTTATTGATGCAGAATTATGTGCAATCACTGCTGAAGAATTAGCTACAAGCTCTGTGGTTTTACCTTTAACAGTTTTCCAATTTTTAGTTAAGATCGTCTTTTTACCTAAGTTTCTTTTTGGATGAGAAGCTATAACTATATCAATATTTAATTTTTTTTTTAATAAAAGGAGAAAATTGTTAATCTCTTCCTCAAAACTACTAAATTCATACTTATAATCGGTTATTTTAATATCGTGTGAAAATTGATAATTCTGGTCTAAATAAACAAAAAATTTTTTTTTGGAATTAATTTTTCTATAATTTAAGTTATTGATTATAAAGTCAAAGTGTGGAAAAAAAAAAATTTTAATATTATTTTTAAAAATTTCATACTTACCTTTTTGGCCAGTGACACAATAATAATCTGTATTTGGAAATTTATAATACTTTTGTAAAAAAAAATTTTGATAAAACTTAAATAAAAATTTTAAAGTACTAAAATAGATCCAAGGAAAAACATCCCACTTATTTAATAATGGATAATTAAATCTTAAACTTCTTATATTAAATTTTTTTATTAACTCTCTTATTTCATAAAAAAATTTAATATTTTCTACATATATAGGATTTTTAATATTTAAATCTGCTAAAAACGTAAGATCGATAAAAAGAGAAATTTGATTGGAATTCAGTATTTTTATTAACTTTTTAATAAATAACTTTTTATTATTCTTTAATAAAAATTGTCCATAATTTAAATAAATAAAATCAAAATCTACCTCGCAATCTTTTAAAAAAAACCACTTGTAATCTTTTTTTTTTTTAATCCTATATCTAGAAATAATTAATATTTTTTTTTTAAGACAAGATTGTTTTTTTTTGGAACTCTTCACCTTTTTTTAGAACCTTTTCATTTTTCTTAATCCAAATTGACTCATTTCTCCACTTATTTGCTATCTTCCAAAAGTCATCTTCCGTTATTCCTGTAAAATCTAAAAATTCATTAAAATACTTGATTGGGAACTCATTATCGTATTTCTTGACAAGAGCTATAGCTTCCTCCCTAGTAATAAAACCTTCTCGCACTTCTCTCGCTGCATTAGAGGTACATCTACCGTGTCCAAATTTAACTAGTGCAAACCAGTGATGAAATGTATCTAGTTTATCATCAATAGATGAGTATTTGGTATAAGTCCCCTCTGTTCTGACAGTATTTGGTTTGAAACCAGTATTTTTTGAAGCATAATAAAAGTTGCTATGATTAGACCAGTTTCTAAAGTACCCTTAAAAAAATCTTTTAACATCTTTTTTTTTTACTTCTTCTATTTCTGGCCCCTCAAATAAATTTAAATCATTTCTTGAGTAACCTTTATCCATCCAATATTTTAAAGAATATTTTGAAAACCAAATTTTTTCATACTCTTCAACATCTAGTCCCCTTTTGTTCCAACTATCAATATTTCCACCATATTCAGCTTCTGCGTTTTCACCTGAAAACACTAATTTAATATTTAATTTTGTTGCTATCTTTATTGGAAAAAGAACTTGACCATAAATAAATGGTTGAAAAGGATCACCCATTTCAATCATTGCATCTTTACATAATCTTCTTACTGTTCGACCATTCGCCATTCCTAGGATCACATCAAATCCTGATTGATTAAAATTTACCAAATTTTCCCATCCAATATCAGTATATTTTAATGGTGACCAAGTTACAGTTAAAGGATTCATTTTGTATTTACTTTTTAATTCGTGTGCTACGAACGCACTATCCTTACCACCAGATGATGGAACGACACAGTCATAGCTGCCATCCTTACTTCTATGAGCATCTAGGATTTCAACTAACTCTTTTTCTCTTTGCTCCCAATCAATTTTTCTTTTGAATTCAAAATAATTACAAGCACTACATACGCCATTTTTGTCAAAAGTAATGCGTGGTCTTTGATTGGATATAACACATTTCTTGCAATATACTATTTCATCTGGCAGATTGTATTTTTTTTTTATATCTATATTTTCCATTATTTTTTTACAGCTGATACTATAATTTCATTCTCATGACTAGAGAAAATTTTGAAACTTGAGTGTCCAATATCTTTTATTATAAAATTGTTTTTCTGTATTAAATCCTTTAACTCTTTAATATTTTTTGGAAAATACATTTCAAGATAATTAAGATTTTTAGGATTTGTAGTAAAATAAATTTTATTATCACGCTTAATTTTTTTATAATTATGTTTATCTCTCAAATTACTATCAATAACTAGTTTACCATTTTTTTTTAATATAAAATTGAATTTTTTTAAAAATATATTAGCAATTTTTTTATTTGGGAAATTATTAAAAACAGACATACAAATAATATAATCAAACTTTTCTTTATAATTTATGAATAAATTTGGTTCATTAAGGACATTTATAATTTTATATTTTTTTTTAAATTTTAAATCTAACTTAGATAATTTTTTTTTTAAATTATTTAACGCTGTTTTTGATATATCACAAAAGATAACTTTATATCCATTTAATAAAAAATGAATACCGTTAGAACCAGGACCGCATCCATAATCTAAAATTAGTCCCTTTTTTTTAAAAAAAAAATTTTCAATTCTTACAAGCTCTATACTGGGATATTTTTTGTCATAACCTTGAAGATATGTTTTTTCATAAGCTGAAATTGTTGATTTAGAAATTTCCATTTAGTATTGCCTTTTTGGATCAACAATATTTATTAAATCATCATTATTTGTATAATTTTTCAAATTTTTTCTCAATAAATCAAATCTTCTAAAATTATCTGTAGTTATTCCCGCTAAATGATTTGTGAAAATCACATTTTTGAATTTTTCAAATGGATTTTTTTTTGCAAAATCTTCAGAACCAATAATATCTAAACCAACACCACTAAATTTATTTTTCTTAACATATTCTCTTAAATCACTAGTATTTACTATATCTCCTCGGCTCACGTTTACAAAAAAAACGCCCTGCTTCATATTCTTAAAGATTTTTTTATTAAAAAGATTAAAAGTTTTTTTAGTTAATGGGGTAGTGTTAATAATTATATCAAATTTTTTTACAATATTTTTTAGATCTGAAATTTCATAATAATTTTTTATAAAAGAATAATAAGGTTTAAGACCTGACTCAGCAGCACTCACGTTTGCCCCGAACGCATTTAATTTTTCAGCTACAGAAACTCCTATTCCTCCAAGTCCAGTTATCAATACGTCTTTTTTGTAAATTTCCGTTGGTCTAAATTTTGTTTTATCATAATCATACATACCTCTTGTTAAATTTAACAATAAAGCCATACAATGTTCTGAAACATTAGGACCTTGGATTATTTTACCACAAGTGAATTTAAATTTATAAGATGGAAGTATATTAAGAAATTCATCTATACCTGCTCTTGAAAGATGTACCCAATCAAGTCTTTTAAAAAAGTCATATTTTTTATTTAAAAATATTGGTAAATTTTTTTTAACTGCCCACTCCCCAAAAATCATGATTGCATTAATATTTTTATTATTAAAAAAATTATAATCTTTTAAATTTATTAATTTTATTGATTTATTATTTTTTTTTAAAAAATTAAATTTATCTTTTTTTAATCCAGCAATAGCTACTATTTTCACAATTTTTTCAGCATTTGAGGTTTTATAACTTTATCAGGTTTTATATCTATTTTTGAAAATTTACCTAATACTTTATTTATTTTTAAAGGTGAAAACCCAGTTCCAGGTCTTTTAAAAACAATGTCCTTTTTACTAATTTTGGTGTTTTTATGAATGAATTTTGAAGATACAATACTTTTTCTTGAAACATTAATTATTTCTTTAGAACTAGTATTAAATTTTTTATTTTTTTTAGTTGTAATTATTTTTTCTATATCTCTTATATTTGACACTAAATCCTTAAATTCATTTATCGTTAAAGAGAATTTGTGATCAGGTCCTCTCAGCTTTCTATTAATAGTTATATGTTTTTCAATTACCTTGGCTCCCAATGCGACAGCAACTAAAGAGGTATTTTGTGAGGTTGTATGATCCGAAAAACCAACTGAATATCCTAATTTTTTTAATTTTAACATATTATTAAAATTAATTTGTTCTAGCTTTGCTGGATAACTTGATACACAATATAAAATAATTATTTTTTTTTTAAAATTTTTATTTAAAATACTAAGAATTTTTTTTAGATCTTTAATGCTTACCATTCCTGTTGATAAAAAAATTTTTTTTTTAATCTTTGATATATAATTTAAAGAATTTAAATCAAAAACTTCTCCTGAAGGTATTTTTATGTATTTTATTCTAGCTTTTTGAATCAAAAATTTTAGACTTTGAATATCAAATGCAGAACATAAATAGTCTATTCCTTTTTTTTTTGCATAATTTGATAATTTTAAATGTTCATTAAATGAAAGTTGAATTTTTTTTGACATTTCAATAATTGACCTTCGTCCATCATTTTTTTTTTTGATATTTTGCCTTAAAAGAGTCTAGTGAATATACATCAGAGGGTACTGCTAATTGAAATTTTATTGCATTTGCTCCTGTTTTTGCAATTAGGTCAATGTATCTTAGAGCTAATGAAAAGGATCCGTTATGGTTTGGCCCAACTTCGGCTATAATATAAGTTTTCATTATCGAATTTCCAAAAAATTTTTAATTAATTTTAAACCATTTAATCCACTTTTTTCTGGATGAAACTGACATCCATAAATATTATCCTTGTTTACTAATGAAGTTAAATAATTACTTCCATATTTAATTCTTGCCAAGCAATCTTTAGAATTTCCTAATTTCGCATGATATGAATGAACAAAATAACACTGTAAATCTTCTTTTATGCCGCTAAAAATTTTTGATTTATCGTCTTTAATAATTTTATGCCATCCGATATTTGGAACTTTTAACTTGTTATTTTTATCTTCTTCGCTAAGTTTTATTTTTTCAACATATCCTTCAATTAGACCTAAACCATTTTCAAAGCCATTTTCATCACTACTGTCAAATAGTAGCTGCATACCTAGACAAATTCCCATTAATTTGACTTTACGATAATTTAAACTTTGAAGGATATGTTTTAGATTTTTTTCTACTAATATGTTCATTGCCTTTTTAAATGCACCCACACCAGGTAAAAAAATGTGTGTTGCATTTTTTATTTCGTTTAAATCTGAACTAACTACGAAATTTTTTTCAAACTTCTCAATTGCTCTTGTTAAACTTAATAAATTTCCACCACAATTAATAATAACTATCTTTCTCAATGGCTAAACTCTTACTTTTAATTGTATATTTTCTGCAAATTTTTTGATTTCACTTATGCTAGTTTCATTATAATGAAGTATGCTTGCAACAGCAATAGCATCACACTCACTGAAATTATCAAAATTCTTTAAATCTGTTTTTGATTTCATGCCACCGCTATAAATGATTGGAATTTCGCACACAGAATTAATTTTTTCACAAAGATCAATGTCAAAACCATTTTTCGTTCCATCATTATCTATTGAAGTAATTAAAATTTCTCCAGCTCCTCTATCTTGAACTTCTTTTATCCACTCAATAACATCTTTTTCTGTTTTTTCTCTACCATTATCATAAAAAGCTAACCATTTATTTTCACGCATTTTCTTTGCTTGTATAGATGAAACAACAGCTTGTGATCCAAAACTTTTTGTTAACTGATTTATTATCTCTGGTTCTATAATTGCTTTAGAATTTATTGAAATTTTATCAGCTCCACTTGCAAAAAGTTTTTCTGCATCCTCAATTGACCGAATACCCCCACCAACTGTAATCGGAATAAAAATTTCATCAGAAGCTTTTTTGATAATATCAACTAAATTGTTTCGTCCATATAAACTTGCAACACAATCAATTAATAATAATTCATCGGCACCATCATCAAAATATTTTTTTGCATAAAGGTTTGGATCACCAATAACTCTTAAGCCTTCAAGCTGAATCCCTTTAATTAAATTAGGGCCTTTAATATCTAATCTGGAAATAATTCTCATTTATTTTATTTTTTTTTGATAAAATATTAATACCTTTGGAAACAATTTTTTTAACTGGCATCTTAGGGACTTTAAATTTTTTTTTTAATAAAAAATATAAAAATTTAAAACCAGCTTCATGAGTTGCAGGATATCCTCCTCCAAATCTTGGGTTTAAGTCTATCAAGTATAATCGTCCATTTTTATCTTTAATTATATCGCAGTCTAAATTTCCATGCGTTGGAAAATATTCTTTAATTTTTTTACAGAAATTGAAAATTTTTTTATCTGCAACTATAACACTTCTATCAGTTTCACCAGATCTCATCAAAATTTTTTTTTTTATACAAATTCGAAAATTATTTTTTTGCATTGAGAATATATCTGCACCATATTCTTCTCCCTTAATTTTTTTTTGAATGAAAAAATTTTTAAAATTAATTTTACTTATATCACTTTTTTTTTTTAATATTTCCATGCCTTCTCCACCACTACCTTCAATTTTCTTTTTAAGAAAAATTTGATTTTTTTTTAATCTAGCGTTTTTAAAAAAAAAAGATTCGGGAGTATTTATTTTATTTTTAACACAATGCTGGTACATCAATTTTTTGTTTATACATTTTTTGACAGTATTCACGTCAGAAATTATAACATTGCAACCATTTTTAAAAAAAAATTTTTTATTTTTTGCTAAAATAATCAAATCAAAATCTGAAAGTGGAATAACTTTTTTTATATTTTCTCTTTTTACAATGTTGAAAATTTGTTTTAAATATTTTTTTGGACTATCACTAACTTTAATTGTTGAAAATTTATGAACTCTATCGTACATTGCTACAGGTGAATATTTATCTGTTTCTGTAACAAATATTTTTATACCTTTTAATTGAAGTGCATAATCAATTATATATGTCCTTCTACCAGCATTTGTGAACAAAATATTCATATTTAATATTTTTTGGTAAACAAATTAATTAAATTTATCGCTTTTTTAAAAATTAAATAGTTTTGAGACAGAGAGATTCTAATATATTTATCAAAATTATTTCCAAAGTATTTTCCTGGTGTTACAGCTACATTATGTTTTTTTAATAATTGAGTACAAAATTCATCTGATGAAATATTTTTTCTTAAAATTTTCAGGAAGATAAAAAAACCTCCGTATGATTTTTTAAAGTAAAAGAAAGGGTTATTCTTTAAAACCTCATATGCATAAAGATGATTTTTATTTATTAAATTATTAAATTTTTTTATATGATTACTTTTAGTTATTAAGGCCTTTAGAGCTGCTTTTTGAATAAATAATGGCACATTAGTTAATATATGTTGCTGAATTTTCACCATTTTTAAAATTAGATTTTTATTTGCATGAGAATAACCTATTCTCCATCCTGTCATAGAAAATGATTTTGAAAATCCACCAATTGTAACAACTCTTTGTGAAATATCTCTTATTGATGCAGGTGACAAATGATTGTTACCACTAAAAATATTATCTTTATAAATTTCATCAGAAATTAAGTAACAATATTTATTATGTTTTAAAATTTCTCTAAATTCTAAAAGTTCTTTTTTCTCTAAAATTTGACCAGTTGGATTATGAGGAAAATTTATTAAAATAGCTTTTGTATTTTTTTTTATTTTTTTTTTTAATTTCTCAAAATCAATTTTAAACTCTTTATTTAAATCAAAGCTTGTTATTTCTAGATTGCTTTCACTCAATAAAATTTGAGGAAGATAGCTGGTGTAACATGGTGATATATAAATTATATGGTCTTTAGGTTGTAACAATGATAGTAAAGTTAGGTATAGTGACATCTTTGAACCAGCGGATATTAAAATTTCATCTGGTTTGGCATTTATTTTATTTTCTTTTTTTATCTTTTCTGCAATTTTTTTTCTTAAATTATAATCTCCTATTGGGTTGGAATATTTTGTAAGTCCTTTTTTAATAGATCTGTAAGCTTCATCAGCGATAAATTTTGGTGTTTGATAGTTTGGCTCACCTAATCCTAGAGAGTAAGATATTTGTTTTTTTTTATTCATATTACGTGCTATTTTGCTGAATTTTAATTCAATAGAATCTTCAATTTTTTTTGATAATTTCATTTTATAGAAACAAACCCTTTAGAATAATTTTTCTCATTGGATAAATTAATTTTATTTAATAATTTGATTATTTTTTTTCCAGATTTTCCGTCACCATAAGGATTTGTTACTTTTGAGAATTTATTTTTTTTTAAAATCTTGGAAATTAATTTAATTAATTTTGTAAAATTATAATCTGAATTAATTACATTTTTTGGTATTAGTTTCCCTTTTTGTCTATCACCAATATTTATTGTTGGCTTACTAAATGTTGGTGACTCAACTATACCACTAGATGAATTTCCAATCATCATTTTTGAATTTTTTAATAAATAATAAAAATTAGTACCTGCATTTTTTATTAATAAAATTTTTTTTGGATATCGTTTTTTTAAGTTTTTAAAAGTTTTAATTATTTTTAAACAGCCAGGATCTGAGTTTGGATACGTGATAATAAAGTTTATATTTATTTTTTTTATAATTTTCGAAATACAATGTAGTTGTTTATCCAAATTTTTTAAATTATTGGTCTCAGAATGAAAACAAAGTAATATATATTTATTTTTAATAAATGATTTTATTACGAAACTATCAATTTTATCACTATATTTTTTTATATTATCTAACCCAGGTGCTCCGACAACTTTAATTCTAAATTTTTCTTCTCCAAGTTGTCTGATTCTTTTTGCATATTCATTTATTGATGTGAAGTGAAAATGAGATAATTTTGTTAAAGTATGTCTAACAGTATCATCGAACGATCCTTTTGTTATTGATCCACCATGAATATGCACAATTAAAATTTTTTTTCCAAAACATGCTAGTGCCCCTGCAAGCATTTCATATCTATCACCAAAAATTACAAATATATCTGGTCTTTTTTTTTTAATTAAATTGTGAATTTTTTTTGTTATTTGATTTAAATTATTTGTAATTTTAGCACTATTGAAAGAATAATTTTTTATCGAACAATCGTAGTATTTAATTTCAGATAATTTGATCTCTTTTATTGTTTTGCCAAATTCTCCAAGTTGATGAGAGCCTGATATTATTAGACCAGACTCTATATTTTTTTCTTTTGTTATATTATCAAAAATTGACTTTTGTCGAAGAAAATCAGACCTGCCTACTGTTAAAAAAAAAATTTTTTTATTTTTCTTCATCAAATAAATTATTAGTTTTGTGATATTCGCTCCACTCTCCAACATCATTCCAATTATTATCATTGATAGGAAACAAGCCTATCTTATTTTTTTTACTTTGAGCTTTAGAAATCAAATCGGTAATATGAAAAAAACGGCCTTTAGGTATATACTTAAATAAGGATTTATTAATAATATAAAAACCTGTATTTATTATTATATTATTTAGTGGTTTTTCGTGAACTTTTTTAAGAATTCCTTTTTTATCAACCTCACAAATTCCATAGGGAATTGAGTACGATTTAAATGAACCTACAACAGACATATCAAATTTGTTAAAAGTGTGAAATTTTATAAAATCTTTAAAATTAAAATCGTGCAGAACATCACAATTTGTAACTAAAAAATTTTTTTTATTTCTATCTTTAATTAATTGAAGACCTCCCGCTGTTCCAAGTTCCTTTCTTTCTAATATAAATTTTAATTTTCCCTTATATTTTTTTTCTTCAAAGTAAGACTTAATTATATTCGATTTATAGTTTGTTATAATAAATATTTCACTAACACCATATTCTAAAAACTTTTCTATAATTCTTTCTAATACAGTCTTATTATTTAAAGGTATTAGTGCTTTTGGTAAAATATCTGAAAAAGGCCTGAGTCTAGACCCTTTACCTCCAGACATTATAACTACAGGAATATCAATTTTAGATGGCTTTTCTTTTTTGAATTTTAAAAATTCTTTTTTTGTTATCAATCCAAGAATTTTTTTTTTTTTATCAATAATTGGTATAGCGCTTAAATTTTTATTTAAAAATAAACTTCGCACTTTTGAGGTGTTAAATTTTTTATTATATAAATATATTGGTTTTTTATTATAGTAAGAAATAATTACAGAAGTAAGTTTTGCACCATGGTAAAGTGCGGCTCTCATATCTCCCATGGAAAAAGTTCCCAATAGAATATTATTTTTATTTGAGACTATTAAAAAACTACTGTTATTCTTATTCATTTTAATAGAACATTCAGTAATTGTACTTTTTTCTTTAATTATAAAATTTGAAAAATTTTTATTCATTTATTAATTTTAATGTTTTTATAAAGATCGTAACCACTTGGCAAATTTATAATTTTATTTTGTATATACAACGCATTCTTTAAATCAGATTTAGGACAATTTTTAAATTGTTTTAGTCTACTTAATAATTTCCATATAGGTCTTACTTCAAAACCTTTTTTGTTTAATATATTTATTAAGTAGTTTCTGTTTTTATAATTTAAATTGTCAATTATTAAAGTATTCAACCAAAAATTAGGTTTAGTTTCATTTTCACTTTGCAAAATACTAATGTCTGAATTTTCAAAGTATTTAGTCATTTTTTTATGAAGTATTTTTTTTTTTTTAAGTATCGTGTTTAATTTTTTTATTTGTGACAAACCAAACGATGCGTTTATACCTGGCATAATATAATTCCATGCTACTTGGTCATGATCATATTCAAAATTATTTGCTTTTTTTGCAGTCGAGGCAATATGTCTGGAATATTTATATAAATTTTTATTATTTGTTATTATTGCTCCTCCTCCTCCTGTTGTTATAATTTTATTTCCATTAAAACTTAAAACTCCCATATCACCAAATGTTCCTAGATGTTTTTTTTGAAAATAGCTTCCTAAGCATTCACTAGAGTCTTCCAAAATCTTTAATTTAAATTTTTTTTTAATCTTATTCATTTGAGTAATATCAGCAGAAAAGCCAAAAACATGTACTGGCAAAATACATGAAATTTTTTTTTTTGTTTTTTTGTTAATTAAAGATCCCTTTTTCATATACCCTATTTTGTTTAAATATTTTTCTAATTTAAAAAAATCAATGCCCAAATTTTTAAGATCAATATCAACAAAATGAGGAGTTGCTCCCACATGCATGATTGCGTTTGAAGTAGCTACAAAACTTAAAGGTGATGTTAATACTTCCTCATTTTTTTTAACCCCTAATGCTCGTAATGAAATACCAAGTGCAGCTGTTCCTGAATTTACTGCAATAATATATTTTGATTTTATAATTTTTTTTAATTCACTTTCAAATTTTTCTACAAAAAAACTTTTGTTTGACACAAAAGTGCTATCTATACATTTTTTAATACTAACCAAATCTTCATCATTTATGTATGGATTATGTAAAGATAGTTTTCGATTTTTCGAAAATAAATACAAAAATCCAACAATTTTTTTTACATAATTATTTAATTTATTAGACATGTTAAAAAAGATATTCTAATTTTTTATAAATCTCTTTTTTTTTATTTTTTCTTGCCCAATCAATTGTAATTTTAATCGCATTTTCAAAACTTTTTGTGTTCGAATATTTTGGCTTCCAATTTAATAACTTTAAAGCTTTTTTATTATTAGCTAATAATCTTTGAACTTCACTTTTTTTTGGTCTTATTCTAACTTTTTCCTGAAAAAATTTTAAATTCCTTCCAGTAATTTTTCTAACGATTTGAATTATTTCATTAATTGAGTATTCTTTACCACTACCAATATTTATGACTTCTCCCTCTATTGATCTTTTGTTTATTGTTTTTATAAACCCATCTACTATATCGTCGATAAAGTTAAAGTCTCTCTTTGTATCAATTACCCCTAATTTAAGAACGTTATTTTTTTCGTCTATAAACTGATCTATGATTGTTGGAATAATTGCTCTCAACGACTGACGCGGACCAAAAGTGTTAAAAGGTCTGATTACAGTAACTGGTAGGCCAAAAGATAAATAAAAAGATAAAGCTAATTGATCAGAAGCTATTTTTGTAGCTGCATAAGGAGATTGTGCGTTTAAAGGATGATCTTCTTTAATTGGTACTTTTTTTGGAGTTCCATATACTTCACTAGTTGATGTTTGGATGAATTTTTTTACTTTAAATTTCATTGCACTATGTAAAATGTTATTAGTGCCTAGTACATTAGTATCAATATAAGATTTTGTAGAATTATAAGAATATGGAATTGAAATTAGTGCTGCTAGGTTAAAGACTACATCAATATTTTTACATATCTTGTCAGTACATTGAGAGTCTCTAAGATCTCCAAAGTTTACGTTTAGTTTTTTTCTTAAATCTTTTTTGATATCTCTTAACCATCCTATGGAATTAAAAGAGTTGTATTGAACTAATACATTTACATTATAATTTAAACTTAGTAGCTTTTCTACTAAGTGTGAACCAATAAAACCCTCAGATCCCGTTACTAATATATTTTTTCTTTTTTTGCTCATTTTATTACTAAAGCATTTTCATTAAACAATATTAGTTTTTAATTTCCACATATTTTTTTTATCATATGCCCATAAATGAGGGGATCTTAATGAATTAATCGTTTTCCAGAATATTTCTTCATCTAAAGCTGTGTATTCAAGAAAATCACTAAAGTATCTTTGTGGAAATTCACTGTCATATCTTTTAACTAGGGCTATTCCTTCTTCTCTATTAATTTTTTTATTTCTAATTTCCTGAGAAGCATCATGGGTTGCTCTACCTATTCCAAATTTAATAAATGTGGTAAAAAAATGAAAAGGAACTAACTTATCGTCAATTTCTGTATATTTTGAGTAAGTGCCCTCAGATCTAGAGTCTGCCGCCTTAAAACCAGTATTTTCACAAGCATAATAATAACATTCTTGTGGATCCCATTTCTCAAAAAAACCTAGATAAATCATTTTTATTTGTTTTTTATTTATTTCCTCTTTTTTAATTGGGAAGTAAGAGGCAAAATCTTTGAGAATGAAACTACTATTTTTAGTATGCTCTTTGATTTTTTTTCCTGCAATTTTCAAATTCATCAAATTAAAACTATTTTCTACAGAAAAAAAATCGTTCTTCATTTCGTAGTCTTCGTTGTCTGAGATTTCATTTCCATATTCAGCTTGATTTTCACCATAAATGATCAATGAAATATTCATCTGAGATGCTATCTTAGGCCCTATTACTTTTTGACCATGGATAAAAGGCTGAAAAGGATGACCCAAATTTAGAAAAGCTTCTCGAGTTAAATATCTATGAAGTTTCCCATTTGGTGTATAAAGAAAATTATCTATACCACCAATTTTAGTAAGGTTTTGAAAATTACTAAAGCCTACATCTGTCCACATGTTTGGGGCCCAAGTAACTGTAAGTGGATTCATATTGTATTTATTTTTTAGGATATGTGCTGTAAATGAACTATCTTTACCACCGCTGCTGGGAACTATACAGTCATACTCTCCATTTTTTTTTCTGTAATTTTTGAGAACTTCAAAAAGTTTTTCTTCTCTTTTTTTCCAATCAATTTTTTGTTTATGTTTATTATAGTTACACGCATCACATACTCCCTTTTGATCAAAATATATGCCCTTTTTTATATTTGAGGAGCTTTTAAATTCAACAGTGCTATTTGGTCTTTGATTCGAAACAACACATTCTTTACAGTAACAGATTTTATCAGGCAATCCATAAAGTGAATAATTTTTTTTCATCAATAAAATTTCTATTTTAA
>MDTB01089841.1_pt1 | contig 14007 bp, 15 predicted proteins | sample 811161 | NCBI WGS metagenome assembly MDTB01 (sample SAMN05326650, study PRJNA326480) | marine metagenome | isolation source: seawater | place: Mediterranean Sea | collected 2009
ATTTTAATAATTTAAATAAGCCTATTTATTTTGGAAATAATAATTACTTTTTTAAAAAGAAATCTATTTTTGAAAAAGTAAAGTATCAGTTTTCAAAATTAAAATAAACTAAACAAAAAATTTCAATAAATCTTTAGCTAATTCTTGTGGTGTATATTTTTCTGTTTCAAGGACAATAGCTGGATCATTGGGAATATCATAACTTTCATGTAGACCAGTAATATTTTTTATTTTTTTTGGCGAAGTATATAGATTTTTAGGGTCTCTTTTTATACAAGTTTCAATTGATGCTTTTACATAAACTTCTTTGAAATTATCTTCACCGATTATATCTCTTGCTAAATCACGGTTCTCTTTGTATGGAGAAACGGTTGCAACAATAGCATTTACACCTGCGTCATTTAAAACTTTTGCTATATAGGCGACTCTTCGATTGTTCTCTATCCTATCTTCTTTTGAGAAACCTAAATTTTTATTTATTGTGGATCTTAAATTGTCCCCATCCAAAATATAAAACTTTATATTATTCTTGTTTAATTGTTCTCCCAAGACATTTGAAATTGTTGATTTTCCAGAAGCAGGAAGGCCAGTAAGCCAAATTGTTTTACAATCTTTATCTTTGTTTGAGAATATAGTGTCTTGTTCAATAACATTAGTACCCCTATCAAGTTTATACATGACATATCCGAAACCCATAGTTTCATTTGATGATATATCGATTATCATTAATTTAGAAAGTTCGTATGCGTTTTTGTAGTCACAGAATATTGATTTGCTTTCCAATTCAACAGTAAATTCATAAATAAATGTATTATGAATTTTTTTTATTTTTGAAATATATCCCTTTGTAGAAAAGTGATCAAATTGGAACAAGTACCTTTTATTTTTAATTAATCCACTTCCATTTGAAGTAACAATTAAAGTTTTAAAACTATCAGATTTATCAATCTCAAAGTTTCTTGTCAAGATATCTCCTTGTGCAATGTCAATTTCATTTTTGAATTGCAAATTAGCAGTTTTTCTAAAAACATTGTCGACAGATTTAAAATTTGAATATATATTCTTTATTTTTACTTTTTGGTTTGTTCTCTGATTAACTAATGTATCATCTATTTTAATTCTTTTACCATAATGTTGGGCATGATAGATTCTATCTTGTTTATATTTTTCAATATTTTGGATTTTAAAATATGACCAGTTTGGTGAATTATTAGGTTCTGAAGGCATATTCAAAATTAAATCATATAAGCAATTGCCACTATAAAATTTCATTTTTTTTGATTTTGAAGTTAAGTTTTCACCCATCAAACCTGAGACGGGAATAAAATTTTGGATCTTTATATTTTTTTCATCTGCATACTTTTGAATTTTTTTGACTAGTTCGTTAAATTTTAATTTAGAATAATTAACTTTATCCATTTTATTAATACAAACAATAATATTATCTACATTTGGAAAAGTGGAAATAATATTCAAATGATTTATAGTTTGTTCACTTAGTCCATTTGTAACATCAACGATTAAAAGAGCAGCATTTGCATGTGTTGCTGCATGTGCCATGTTTTTTGTATATTCTTTATGTCCAGGTGAATCAATAAATACAAACTCTTTAGATCCTAATTTAAAAAATTTGAATGCTATGTCGATAGTTATCCCTTGTTTTTTTTCGTCAATTAAGCCGTCCAAAAGCATTGAGTAATCTATCTCTTTTTTTGAATTTTTACTAAGAAAATGTTGTTGAATTCTTTTCAAATACTCTGATTGATCTATCGATATATTGTTTGTTTCAAATAAAAATCTCCCAAGTAAAGTTGACTTACCATCATCAACATTTCCGCAAGTCATGATATTTATTCTTTCACCAACCATTAGAAATATCCTTCAATTTTTTTTAACTCCATACTTCCAACTTTATCAAAATCAATTAGTCGTCCACTTCTTTCAGAAAATTCACTATCCTCGATTTCCTTAATTATTTTTGGTAGAGTATTAGCTTTACTTATTACACCAGAAGTTAGTGGATAACACCCAAGTGTTCTGAATCTCACAAATTCTTTTTTTATTAGATCAGTTTTTTTTATTTCAAATCTTTTATCGTCATATAGATAAATCTCATCGTCTCTTATTATTACATTTCTCTCTTTTGCAAAATATAAAGGGACTATCTCAATTTTTTCTTTTTTTATATATTGCCAAATATTCAGTTCTGTCCAATTTGACAAAGGGAAAACTCTAAAACTTTCACCCTTTTCAAGCTCTGTATTAAACATACCCCATGGTTCAATTCTTTGATTTTTTGGATCCCATTTATGATATTTGTCTCTGTGTGAAACAATCTTTTCTTTTGATCTACTGCTTTCCTCATCTCTTCTTGCACCACCATATACAAAATCATATTTTCCTTCTGAGAGGGCTTCCTTGAGGGCATCTGTTTTCATAATATTTGTATAATTTTCATTGTTGAAAGGTGTAACTCCTTTTTTTTCACCCACTTTATTTTTTTTAACAATTATTTTCACCCCATATTTTTTTCCAATCTGATTTCGAAACTCAATCATCTCTCTAAATTTCCATCCAGTATCAATATGTAAAAAATTTATTTTTGGTTTATTTGGATAAAATGCTTTTCTAAATAAATGAAGAAGAACGGAGGAGTCTTTTCCAATCGAATAAAGCACCACTGGATTTGTGGATCTAGATAATGTTTCTTTAATTATTGAAATACTATTATCTTCTAATTGATTTAAAAGTTTACTCATGCCAAGACTTAAAATTGCTAAACATATTTACTCATTTTATAGATTAAATAATCATAATTTGTTTGTTAGGTTTTTTTAAATAATTTTTATGTTCTTATAAAAATATTAATAAAATTTTACTTTTTAAATTATTCAAAAAATATATTGACTAATTTCTATAATCTTTAATTCATTAATATTAAGTTGATGAACATACTATTTTGTATAGACAAAAATTACAATAAACAATGTTACGTATCGATACACTCGTTAATGGAGTCTGGTAATAATTTGGCAAATATTTTTATTATTCACAAACAACCAAATACATTTAATAAGGAATTAATTAAAAATAACTCTGAAATAAAGATACATTTGATAAATTTTGATGAAAAGCTTTTTAACAAAATGAAGCTGAAAAATACCGTTAAAAAATCTCACGTTTCACTTGCAACTTACTATCGTCTTTTTATAGATACTCTTCTTCCAAAGAATATAATTGATTTAATATATTTAGATGCGGACATAATATCTATCAAAAATTTTAATCAGGACTCTTCCGATATTTTCAATAAAATGATTAAAAAGAATTATGTGATAGCGGCAAGAACTTCCGGCGATATGAAAGGCAATTTAGAAAATTTTCAAAGACTGGACTTGAAAAATGAAAAATACTTCAATGCTGGGGTTCTTTTTATAAACTTAAAATTATGGAGAGAACAAGAGATTGAAAATAAATTAGTGAATTTGCTTTTCTCAAATGACTTTAAGTACTGGGATCAAGATATTCTTAATAAATATTTTGATGGAGATTATCTTGACTTACCTACCTCATTAAATTATTTTATACCAGTTGAAACAGACTATCAAAAAGAAGTAGACCAATTTGTTTTAGATAAGGCAGTGCTTCTTCACTATGTTGGTAATTCAAAACCATGGGATAAAAAATATTTTAAAACTAAAAATTCAACTTATTATCAAAAATATTACAAAGATCTATTTGGCAATTTCCATGCTAATAGAATAAATATATGGAACAAGTAGGAAGTTTCTTAAACTTTTTTGTATGAATCTCCATGTTTCAAATGATGCACTCTATATTTATCATTAGCTTCGGATATTAAGTTTTTATTTATGACTGGAATGTTATATCTTATTTCTACAACTGTTCTCTCAAGTTCTTGGACACTATTTTTTCTTGTGCTAAGACCTGATGAGGTATTCAAATAATATCCAAGATTCTTATCAATGTGAATTCCTTTAAAATTTCTTGAGAGTCTCATAGCAAAATCATAATCTGCACCTGATAATAATTGCTCATCAAATAAACCTATGGAATCTAATACCTTTGCTCTAAACATAAAAAATGGTCCTAGGATCATGGAACTTTGTAGTTCGTCTTCCCTTCCTTGCTCATCGATCAGACCACCTTTTTGTGAACCAAATTTATCTACAATATAATAATTTCCATATACAAAGTCACATTTAGGATTATCGTCCAAAGCAGTCGCCATACTTTCAATAGAGTCTTCTGTTCTTAGATCATCTACATTCCAAATACAGAAATAATCAGACTGTTTTGTTTGAATTGTTTTATTCCACGCCTCTGGCAAAGTTATTAAATTATCATATATATTGAACTCTAAATTTTGCATATTTTTAGAATTCTTTTTTAAAATATAAATCTCTTTTCGAGTCGGTTTTACTAATTCAATATTTAAAGACAAGTTATTGTACGATTGAGATTCTACATTCTTTATAAATCTTTGAAGAAATTTACCGCCTTTGTAGCAGGATGTTAATGTTGTAACTTGACTCATAATGTAATAATAATTAGAAACAGAAAGTTACAACCTTTTTAATTTTTAAATTCAATTTAGCTATGTTCCAATTGGGTAACATTTAGAGTATTCTAATTTGTTTATTTATTAGCAAATAAAAATTTGTAAATGATTTAGAAATTAAAATAGCAATTATTATAAAAATTCCTCATAATTTTTTAAAGTTTAATTGTATGAATTTATTTTAAAGTTAATCTGATGGAGGGTGATTGTAAATTAACTCATAAATAAATTGATTTTATTAACTGGCAATAATATGAAAAAAATAGCTTTTGTAAAATTTGGGGGACTTGCTACAGGTGGTACTGAAGTAAGTTTTCAAAACATTGCTAAAAATATGAGTAATAAATACAAAGTTGATTATTTTTATTGTGATTCAGTACCATATATAGGATCAGATTATTCTCATCCTGATACAAGTGAACACAGAAAAAAATTTTTATTAGAATCAAATGTTAATCTAATTAAGTTTGAGTTAGATTATAAAGACGTGACACAACCAACACATCCTTGGATAAATACTAATTTTTGGGAAATCTTTAATGAAAATAATTACAATATCATATTTGCAACAACTGCTGGTCCTCCAGAATATCCTTTTACAGAGATTAAAAATACTGCAATTTTTAATATAGTAACATTAAACGCTGGGGTGAGTAATCAAAAAAATATAATTAAAAGTATTTTAATTTCAAGTCACTCAGCTGAAGTGTGGAAAAAGCAGGGTGGAGATTCATCAAGATTAGAAATTATCCCCCTTTGTAGAGAAGAACTAGAACTAGAAAATTTAGATTACAGAAATGAGCTAAAACTAGAGTCAAAATTTATTTACGGATTACATCAAAGAGATGATGATAGTATATTTTCTGAGATTCCATTAAAAGCATATAAAAAAGTAGAAAATAGTTCAAATTTTTTCATGATATTAGGAGGTTCAAAACTATATTCTCAACAAGCTAATAAATTAAATATCAAAAATTTTTTGCAATTACCTCATACTGGAGAAAATCTGATAATTGAAAAATTTTTAAACACTTTAAATGTATACACACATGGAAGAAAGCATGGTGAAACTTTTGGTTTAGCAATTTCAGAAGCAATGAAACATGGACTTCCCATAATAAGTCATAAAGCAGAGTCAAACGCTCAAAAGGAAGTAATTGGAGATTGTGGAAAAGTTTTTCATAAAAGAAATATATTTTCATACTCAAAAGAAATGAAAAAACTTGAATTTAATAAAGATTACTATAAAGAAAAATCTGAATGCTCTTCGCTCAGATATGATATAAATTATTCAACAAAGTCAGTTGTCTCAAAATATGAACAATTGGTAAATGAAATTATTGTTTAAGGTCCCACCTTTCCCATATAAAAGGAAAATTGAAAATACAAACATGAGTTTTTTTTAATTCACTATGAATCTCTTTTCTCATCTTTTTTGACCCATCTACAAAGTTATGAAATTGTACTTGTAGGTGTTTTATATTATTGATATATCCACTCTTGATGATTTCATGAAGTAATCTATATTCACTTCCCTCGATATTTACATACAGTAAATCTATCTTTTCAAATGAATTTTCTGTTACAAAATTATTAAAAGATTTCATTTCAACTTTTAACTCTAATTCTCCTTCATCACGGCTATAGATACTTGAAGCTCCATCAATATTTGAGAGCTTTTCAGTGCTGTCTGCATCAAGAAGGCCAAAGTTGTATAAATTAACTTTTTCATTGTTTAAAAATTTATTTGATAATAATTCAAAATACTTTTCAAGTGGTTCAAATGCATATACGTAGCAGTTAAAAAAATTAAATACTTTTTCAGTAAAAGTACCTTTATAGGCTCCTACATCAAATACAATTGAATTCTCATTTAGTGGATAATTTAGTGATAATGTACTGTCACCTTTTCTCAAATTCCAGAAAAATCTACTTCTAGTTTTTGTGTTATAGATTATTCTTAATTTTTCCCTTGTGTAAAGTAGAGATTTGTATATTTTTTTTCTTTTTTTTAAAAATTTTTTCATTTTAATGGAATTTTTATTACTATTTTAAAATCATATTAATGAATCTGTTTATTATTTAGCTATGAAATATAATTTTAATTTTTCTAACTTAATTTAAATTGGTAACATAGCAATTGAAAAATAAGATTAAAATGCAATTGTGTTACAAGGAAGATCAAAATCTAAGTTAACAATCAACATAGATAACAAAACAATAGAGAAAACTAACCGAAATTATTCTGAAAGATTAAACGTACAAGCTTTAAAACAAAATAATTTTGATTCAAACTTGTTTAAAGTACCAAAAATACATTCATTTGCAAAACATGGTTTTGTAATGGAATATATTGATGGAAAAAATTTTGTAGAATTTTTTGAAAATTCTAACGTTCAAGAAATTTATAATGCTTACAAAATTTTTAATCAATACTTCTCAAGTTTCTCTACAGAAGATCAACTTATCAATAATCAACTTATAAAAAAATTGAACCTACTTAATAAAAAATCTAAATACAAAAAAATTATAAAAAATATATTGAAAATAGTTGAAAATAACAATATTTCTGTACCAATTGGGACGTGTCATGGTGATTTAACATTTAGTAATATGGTTTTTAAAAATGAAAAAATCTATCTTGTTGATTTTTTAGATTCTTTTATAGATTCAAAAATTATTGATCTAATTAAGATCAGACAAGATACAGCTTTTTTTTGGTCATTAGAAGTAAATAAAATAAGTTCAAGAAAAACAGAAATGGTTCTAAAAAAATTAGATGAAATTCTTTACAAAAAACACAAGAATACAATCAATTCATTGGAGTATAAAGTTCTAGAAATAGTCAATTACCTTAGAATCGAGCCTTACCTTTCCGATAAAAAAGAAGCTGATAGATTAAATATTATTATTAAATTTTTAATTGCTAATATAAAAACATGATGAGTCCAACATTAATTGTTCCTATGGCAGGAAAGTCTCTAAGGCTATTTCAGGGTAAACCTAAGTGGATGATGACACATCCGAAAACTAAGAATTTTCTTGGGATTGAGTCTATTTTAGGACTTAAAGGAGGCTTTAAAAATATAATTTTTGTAACTCTAAGAGAATATGAAAAAGAATATCACTTTTTAAAAGGATTTGAAAAATGTTTAGAAAACAACAATTTAGATAGTATTTCACATATTTATTTATTGAATCAACCTACAGCATCACAATCTGAAACCGTAAACAGAGCCATTAAAAAATTTAAAATAACAGGCCCGATTGTGGTGAAAGATGCAGATAATTTTTTTGAACTCGAAATAAATGAATTTAATAACTTTGTAGCAATAGAAAAGTTGGAAAACATTGGTTTTACAAATCCAAGTAACAAAAGTTATATTTCTTTGGATAACAACAATTTAATTACAAATATTATTGAAAAGAAAGTAATAAGTAATACTTTTTCGGTGGGTGCTTATGGATTCTCAGATGCCAAAATATTTTCTAAGTATTTTAATAAGCTGCAAAAAGAATTTTCATACGTCCCAGTTTCTGAGCTTTACATAAGTTATTTAATTTTCAATATGATTTTAGATGGTGGCGCTTTCGAGACTAAGCAAGTAAAAAATTACAAAGACTGGGGAGATCAAAAAAGCTGGGACACATATAAAAAATCTTATTCAACAATTTTTTGTGATATTGATGGAACACTTATTGAAAATTCGTCTGAAAATTTTCCACCATATATAGGAGATGGGAAACCATTAATTGAAAATATTGAAAATATTAGAAATCTTAAAGAATCTGGCTCTCAAATAATCCTAACTACAAGTAGGCCTGAAAAGTACCGTAGTATTACCAAAAAAGAGTTAAAGAAGCACTTAATACCTTACGATTATTTAATAATGGGTCTGCTTCATGGTAAAAGAATTTTAATCAATGACTATTCGCAATCAAACAAATTTCCATCTGCTGAGTCTTTAAATATTTTTAGAAACACTGGAAAAATTAGTCATTTCTTTGATTAAAATTGGTTGACTCTAAATTTACGAAACTAGTTTGGATTTTAACATCAGGTCTTATCGGAAATATATTATTTAATTTATATCATATATTTGGTGGAAAAAATAAAAAAGCTTTGAGGTCTTTTGCAAAAATTCATATTTATCCATTCAATATCTCAATAAAAAAACTTGAAAAAACTGAATATTTAAACTCAGGATTTAATTCAGATCCATATGTAATTACAGTGAAAGATACACGTAAAATTTCAAAGCTTTTGTGGTCTTTTATTGTTATTCAAATTTTATTACTGAATACATTTTTTACTTTAATTTTTTTATTTTTACCAAATGCAAAATTGATGTTAAATATTATATACAAAATTTCGCTTCTATATCTTAACCCTGTTTATAAAAAGGTTAGTTTCCATGAGTAGTCTAAATTTTTTGATTTTAGGAGAAATAAGAAAACCATTAATTTTATTAAAGCAAATATTTTTATTAAAAATAAGTTCACTAAAAGTAAATATTATTTTAGTCACATGGAATCATGATTTAGCAAGGCACCCTTTTTTAAAAATAATCCTGAAATTATTAAAAATTAAAATATTTACATTGAAAAGTCCTAATTTCTCTTCGAGAGTTTTTTTTCAAATGTATACATTTGAAAAGGGTTTGGAGCATGTTAACCATTCACTTAAGACGTTAAAAACTAGAGCTGATATTTTTATAAAAATTAGAGCTATCAAAAAAATTTCTGCAATTGATACAACTACAAATTCGCCAATTTTTCATGAAAAAGTTTGGATTCCTTCTTTTGATGTATCTAAACCTTTTTACTTAGGTGATGAAATTATTTTTGGAAACACAAAAGATTTAAAAAAATTAATAAATTATGAAACCAAATATGATGATATGGAGCTGGGTGTTGGTATAAATCATATAAGACGTTTTATAAACCCATATATAGAAAAATTACAAGTGATTGAAAATTACTTAATTAAGTTTAAAGATTGTTTTCACGGTAGTAAAGACAGAGACAAAAAACTAATTAGCTTACTTAGCAATTATGAATTTAAAAAATATATGGCGTTTTATATTTTTGTTATGAAAAATGATTTTTGTGTCGGGTTAAAGGGAGAAAATAATTACATAATATGGAAAAGTTGGTCAAAAGGAAATGATCAGCCTTCAAACTATCATTCTATTGAAGAAGTGCTTCAATACAAAAGTAAATTGACTGGAGGTCAAATATTTTTATTTGATGAACAATATAAAAAGATACCTTCATTCTGCAACGAAGACATTGATATAATTAATTCGTATAATGAGTTAAAACTAAGTTAATTTACATTATTTCTTTTAATAACGCCATATTGTTGTTGTCTAAATGTTTCAGAGAATTATACAGATACAAGTCTTGTGAGTAACGAGTAACTAAAAATTGATTTATAAACTCTGAACCTTTAAGAGGTAATAATTTGTTTTTGTAATAATTAATTAGCTTATTCTCAAGCACGTCTTTATCAATAATTAAAAATTTAGAGTCAAAATTTAAATCTAGTCCAATATTAAGGGGGTGCTCTTTTTCTAAAATATGAAAATTAGATAGTGATTTAAAATCAATATCTTCCAAATTATTTATTTTCGATTGTTGTTTGAATAAATTAAATTTAACTTTTCTTTTCTTTCTTGAATGGTAAATCTTTTTTGATTGAGTTTTCAAATTATAGTCTCTTGATAATAAATCTATTTTTTCTGACATTTGGTAAAGTAAAAATATTTTAAAATTGAATCTCTCAGAACCATTCTTGTTAAATAAAAAATGAAACTGAGGTTCAAAATGTGCATCATAAAAGCCAAATTTTTCAATACTATCGAGAAATTGAATAAAAAATATTTTTGGATCTTTAATATTAAAATTTAATATTGATTCATATATTTTGTTATCAACCGGAATGTTTCTAGAAGGAAGTTGTTCCTCATTGTTGTGTGCTCTTAAGGTTGTTTCTAATATACTAGAAATTAATCTTTCTTCTGGGTTTCTTATGCAAGCATAAATTGTTTTATGTTTTACGTCATTTAAAGGGTATTCAACATTTAAATTGAAATGAGATTTAAAGTTTGTTGAACCATTTTTTGATATACCTAAATAGCCAAAATCTAAATTATTATTTGACCAATAATTTTCAAAATTGTGAGTTTTTGATAAAGCACTATATGAATAATTCAATTTTGTAATACTCTACTTTCCCTTTAATTTAATAATTCTTTAATTTCTTTAACATGCCAAATATCAAGATTTAGATATTTTTCATGACCATAATTTGAAAACAAAATTTTGATGTCTTGAAACCTCCAGTCCTCAATTGGATTGTAATTCTCATTATCTGGCATTTTTATATCGTTAACATAGTCTTCTTTTATTTTTTTTGTATTTTTTAAAATCCTAATTTTTTCAAATACTGGATTTAAAGTTTTTTCTAGGGTTATTGAATACTTCATATTAATTTTGTCAGCTGAAATATTACTATTTGTCATTTCCATACAACGATACCAGCATTGTTTCATTTGAAATTGTTCCCAATTACTAAATTGAAAATGTAGTATTGAACAAGTATCTTTTGTATATCTAATATTTTTCCAATTATGAGTTGGAGTTCTTGGTATATGAAATTCTTGATCTTTAAATAAAGTTTTTTTATCATCATAAAAAATAAAATCTTTAAAATTGTTGCTCCATACCGATCTATCATTTTTATACCTATAGTTTGACTTCCATAATGCCAACCATTGAAGACTTATCTTTTCATTCTTTTTAAGTTTTTCAAAAATTTCAAAATTATCGATAATTGTTTGAGAAATCATTTCGTCCGCATCAATATTAATAAAATGGGTACCCTTATGCTGTCGTCCAATTTCTAATAGTAAATTTCTTCTTGAAGACTCGTAATGATTGTTAATTAGCCCTTCTGAAGAATAAACTTTGGCACCATTTTGTTCTGCAATTATTTTTGAATTATCAACAGATTTATCGTCTAGACAAATAATTTCATCAGAGACAGATTTAAGTGAGGATATGCAAGATTCTATGAAATATTCCTCATTTTTCATAGGGATGAGCGAAATGATTTTCATAGTTTGTTTACGATTGTAATATTATTTTTATGGTAAGAAAATTATTTTCAAACAATTTTAAAAATAATATTAAAAGATTACTCAAAAAATCTAAGTCTAGTTCATATAAGCAGATTGATTCAAGACAATCATATTATTCACATCATTCTGAATATTCATCAGAAAAAGCCTTGAGTTTAGAAATTGATATCCACAAACAAAAGACAATAAACACAAAAAATAAAAGTACAAGTAATTCAGACATATATAGTACTTCTAATTCAGTAGGAAATTTTCTTGATACAAATCAAGATATAAAGAATTTGATTGATATAGGAAGTGGTACAGGTTGGTTTGTTAATTATGTTGAAAATGAATACTCTTTTATAAATAATATAGTTGCAATTGAGCCATCGGATGCTGCTATTGAAATATCAAAAAAAATTTATGGAAAAAAGAGTAAGATTACATATTTCAATGACTTTGCATACAATGCTTTAAACAACATGGCAAAAGATTTGTACGTAATAACGACAAACGTTGTATTTTTACACTTACCAAACCGTCATACCAAAAAAATACTTAAAAAAATTAATCAAATTTGTTTAAGTGGTTCTGTTATTATTTTTAATGAACCAATAGGATCCTCATTTTTAAACAATTATTTTCTTCATTACGCGAAAAGTAAATCATTTTGGAGCAATTCTCTTAAAAATTTCAAAATAAACTTTGATGAAAATAAGTTAATTTATGGAGTAAAAATATAGGACATCATAGCAATCTTCTAGTTTTGATATTGTAAAAAAACTGGATAGGTAATTTTTTCTATTGATACAAATTATTTAATAATTTGATTTCTTTTTGATTATAATTTTCCAGAACATATTGAGATACGTAATTATTTAAAAATGGATATTGCTCAAAAAGTTCAATAGTTTTTTTGTAGTTCGAGACTCGAACATTTTCATAATAAATTTTTTTTGTTTCATTCTGATAATTATGATAATTTTTAAAAATTGTCTCAGAAGATAAATTTTTGTTAACTTTTACAAAATCAAAAAGATCGATAAGATTTTTTTCATTACAAATTGTTAAGTCTTCGTATTTGATAAGAAATTTATCAAACTTCCAATTGTTATATTCTTTGAGTAGAGTTCCATAAAGATTAAGTTCTTGGTTGAGTTCGATAAGTGCTTCCTCTTTTTTTTCTTTTAAGTCTTTTTTAAAATTATCCGTGAGTAACTGAGAAAAGATTGCGTAGTTGATATTTCTTATTAAAAATATTAATTTATAATCTTTTTTATCGTTGGATTTAAAATTATGCCTTTTGACTCCAATTATTTGCTTATGTTTTGGAAAATCATCGTTGATAATATACGTTAAGGATTTTTTTGCATATTTTTTAATATATAGACTTTTAAAATCATAACTACCATCACTTGTACAATATCCTGAATACAATTCAATTAAGTACCTTAACAAATGATTTCCAGATCTTGGATAGGATAAAATATAAAATTTGTTAGATTTTTTAAGGAACATAAATAATCAAATTATTGTTAAGTTTTCTATATAGTTACTTTTGCAGATTAATTTATTTTATCAACTTTTAACAAAGTTATAGCATCAAATTTATAATAAAAATTAACAAAATGTAAGTTAAGATACTATTTCTTTTATATTGAACAAATAACCAGGTAATAAAAATTAATGTAGAAAAAAGATAAATTTTGAATATTTTATTTGAGGTAGCAATTTCATTTGGGTATAAATTTGTAAAGTTAATTTCTTGGCCCAAACATTTGATTCCATTTATCTCTGGGATTAAATCTAACTCTAAATAAATAATTTTTTGATTTTTAATTAATTTCTTGTTATTTAGTTCCAATACTTCTATATCATTTTGTTCTAAATAAAGATTTTCAATACAAGATTCAGAGTTATCACTTTGGTTCAAACTAAGAAAAAAAAGGCGTCAAATATAAAAACAATTGCAATCAAGGATGAGATAGTTTTTGTTTTCATAGGTTGAATGTTTATATTTTATCTATGAAAATATAAAAAGGTCCTATTATTTAGATAAATATGAAAAAAATTGAAATCATTTTGCCATGTTATAACGAAGAGCTTAATATACCTATAATTCATGATAAGATCTTAGAAGCTACAACTGGCTTAATCCATAATTTTAATATAACTTTTATTGACGATGGATCAACAGATAAAACCTGGGAAATAATAAATAATCTCTCAAAAAAAAATAAAAAAACTAACGGGATTAGATTATCTAGAAACTTTGGGCATCAAGCTGCAATTGAGGCA
>MDTB01090363.1_pt1 | contig 14007 bp, 18 predicted proteins | sample 811161 | NCBI WGS metagenome assembly MDTB01 (sample SAMN05326650, study PRJNA326480) | marine metagenome | isolation source: seawater | place: Mediterranean Sea | collected 2009
ACATTACATGAGGTAGCCTAATGAGTTTAGAAGATATAAAATATGAATCAGTTACGATTGATAAGAAACAAATAATTGTCGTTAGATTTGACTTTGAATATCCAATGGCAGAACGAGACATACAACAGATGACACAAGCTATATCAAATATAGTAAATACAGATAAACGATTTCTTAATAGAGTCATTTTTCTACCAAAGGGTTTTGAGTTGGACGCATTAGATGAACAAGATTTTATTCAAATATGGAAATCAAAGTCAGATGAAGATTTTGTAGATGAAATTATTAATGAAAAAAAAGACCCTAATCAACAAGAACTATTTCAGGAGGTTATAGAGAATGAGTAAACCATTTATGTTAATACAAGCACCAGTTGAAACTAGAAGTGGATATGGTTCACATGCTAGAGATTTAGTAAAATCTTTAATAAAAATGGACAAATATGATATAAAAATTATTGGTCTACGTTGGGGCGATTGTCCAATGAACGCGTTAGATTTAAATAATCCAGAAGATAAAACTATTGATGATATGATATTAAGGGGAAATATCAATATACCTAGACAACCAGATATAAACGTTGAAATTAGAGTCCCAAATGAATTTCAAAGAGTTGGTAAGTATAATATTGGTATAACCGCTGGAATGGAAACCACTTTAGTTTCTCCTGAATGGATAGAAGGTTGTAATAGAATGGATTTAATCATAGTACCATCGGAACATTCTAAAAGAACATTTTTACAATCAAAGTGGGACAAACGAGACGAAAAAACACAACAAGTAATTAGTGAAGTAAAAATAGAAAAACCAATCGAAGTTTTATTTGAAGGTGCTGAAGATTCTGTGTATAAACCAACAAAAAATATACCAAGTGAATTAAAAGAAACTTTAGATGCTATAAAAGAACCATTTGGATTTTTGTATGTTGGTCATTGGTTGAAAGGTGCATTGGGTGAAGATAGAAAAGATACTGGGATGCTTGTTAAAGTATTTTTAGAGACATTTAAGAACAAAAAGAATCCACCTGCACTTATCATGAAAACAAGTTCAGCTACATTTTCAATTATGGACAGAGATGACATATTAAGTAGAATTGAAAGAATAAAAAATACTATTGATGGTGTGAAGAAATTTCCACCAATTTATGTCCTTCATGGTGATTTAACTGATGAAGAGATGAACGGATTATACAATCATCCAAAAATCAAAGCTTCTGTATCATTTACAAAGGGTGAGGGGTTCGGTAGACCTCTGTTAGAAGCTACTTTCGCAGATAAATTGGTTATTGCATCTAATTGGAGTGGTCATGTAGATTTCTTAGATTCTAAATTATCAGTATTATTACCTGGTAAATTAAATAACGTTCATAAATCAGCTACGTGGGATAAAGTAATATTGAAAGAATCTCAATGGTTTACTGCTAATTATGCTTATGCATCAAAAGTTTTAAAAGATGTTTGGATGAATTATCCTAATTATGATAAACGAGCTAAAAAACAAGGTAAACTTAATAGAAGTAAATTTAAATTATCTAATATGAAAACTATATTTGAAAAAATGTTAAAACATTATATACCAACATTTGCAGAAGAGGTTAAATTAAATCTACCAAAATTGAAGTCAAGTAATACTATTGAGTCTCAAGAAATAAAATTACCAAAATTAAAAACAGTTGAAACTAACCAAGTAGGAGTATAAAATGAGTGATTATAATTTTAAAGAGGAAAAAATAAAAAGTCCAATTAATGGTTCGGATAATTGTTTCAGAGTATTTACAGAGCCAGCAACAGATGAACATTTTCTCTGTATGAGTAGTGGTTATATGGCATCATCACACTTTAAACTAGGTAATGAGAAATTTGAAACAGAAATGCAAAACTCTCCGGAATTAGTCAAAGCTCTACAACACTATGATGAAGAGCGTGATTTAATTTGGATACCAACTGTTTTAAATATGGGTAAATTAGGTATGGTTTTTCCGGAAGGAAATCTACAAACGTGGAATTGGTGTCATGCAAAAAATGTTGATATTCCCGAAGAAGAACGTAAAAACTATCCTGTTCCTGGTAAGGATGGTGAGTTTTTTAAAAGTAAATTAGATATTGATAATGCTCAACGATTTGGGAATGACCAGTTTATGGAAGCTTGTAAAGCTATGGGTGTTATAAAAGATGGTAGAATAGACGCGAGTGGAGTAAGTGATGGCGAGTGAGAAACCAAAATATAGACAGACTCATAGGAAAAATATTATTAAAGAGGCTACTATTAGTAAAAATAAGTTAGAACCTGGTCATATAATTAGATTTAACTATGGTGGTAAAAAAGTTACTACAAAAAGGCCATTAGTTTTAGTTCTTAATCCAGCCTATAAAGGTTTAATGCATGGATTGAATTTAGATTATTTATCAGAGTCACAACTAAAACAATTATGGAAATTGACCAAGTTGGAGTTAGCAGGTAAAATTCAAAAATTAACTAAATTAAGATTACCATTAATTAAAGCTGATATTGGTAATCCAAAAACATTCTATAATTCAAGGTTAAAAAAGTTCTTACGAGGTAAAGTTGGTTCTACAGGTGTAGCGTATAGAACATATACTTTAACTTCGGTTGGTGGGTTACGAATCATAGATTATCGTTTTGAGGGTTCTAATTTTGATGATGATATAAGAGCTCAAGCTAAACAAAACAAATAGAGGTTATTAAATGGTTATAAGTTATGCTATCACGACGCACAATGAGGCTGAAGAGATAAACGAGTTACTTGAATTTTTGGTTCACAAGACAGACCCAGAAGATGAAATAGTGATTCTTGATGATTTTTCTAATGAAGAAACACAACAAGTTTTTCAGAGTTGGACTCAACAATATGGTGATGTAAAAAAATTCAAAATAGAACAGAGAGCTTTAAATAAAAATTTCGCAGAACAAAAAAATTACTTGACTAGTATGTGTTCAGGTGACTATATTATTAATATAGACGCTGATGAGATTCCCCACGAAACACTCATTAGTCAGATTAAAGAAGTTTTAGAGATTAATGAGGTGGATTTGATTTGGGTGCCAAGAGTAAATACGGTTGATGGTATTACAGAACAACATATTAAACAATGGGGTTGGAACGTGAATGAAAAAGGTTGGGTGAATTATCCAGATTATCAAGCTAGAATATATCGTAATGTAGAATATATTAGATGGATAAAACCTGTTCACGAGCGTATTGAAGGAGCTAAAACATTTTCTCATCTTCCACCACATGAAGCATTAAGTTTTTATCACCACAAAAAAATAGATAAACAAGAGAAACAAAATAAATTTTATAATACTATATAGGAGCGTATATGTCTAAATATGGATTATTAGACCCAGGTACTTGTTTACCTGTAATAGAAGCGGTATGTCATGTATTTGAAGTTAATACTGCATTAGAATTTGGAGCTGGCATTTGGAGTACGTTTTCACTAACAAGAAATTGTAAATCGGTCACATCAATAGAAAATATTGAAGATTGGGTAGATGTTGTTAAAGAAAATTATTCACATAAAGATAATTTAGAAGTTGTTCATTGGAACAATCCTATGAATGATTATTTAAAAAAAAATAATACTAATTTTGATTTAATCTTTATTGATGGTGAAGATAGAGTAGAATGTTTAAATGATTCAATTAATAGGTCTCCTATAATTGTTTGTCATGATACACATGCTGTAAAAATGGAATGGAATCGTGCAATAATACCACATTATTACAAACAACTAACTTACACAGGTTGTTCTCCGTATTTAACCACTATATTTTATCATCAAGATGTAAATTTGAAAGATACATTATTTGATGTGAAAAATTTTAAACATAAGGGTACTTTTATAGATACACATTATTGGAATGATGTTGATATAATAGACCAACATAGACTAGGAAATATACAATGAAGAATGTAGTTATATTTCAAGACTTCGTTAAAGCTAAAACTTATGGACATAATTGGCAAACAGAAGAATTATTTAATTATTTTAGAGCTCAAATAGATAATAGTCTATACTGGGGTTGGAAACCTGAAGATATTATTGTATGTACAAATTTAAATTTTAAGTATAAAGACGCGACAATCATTAAATTAAATAATATATGTCAATATAATAAATACTTTAATAAACAATATGGTATTTTAGAATTATTAGAAAGAAAAATAATAACAGAAAACTTTTGGTTTCATGATTTTGATGATTGGCAAACAGAAAAAATGATATTTCCTGATTTTGATGGTGATATAGGAATGGGAAAATATATTGATGCTCAACAATGGAATACAGGTTCTATTTTTGTAAAACCATCAAGTGTAGATATTTGGAGACTAATAGTTGAGTTTATGGATTCAAATAAAAATCACCCCCAAGTTGATAACAAAGGTGATGAGAACCTTGTTAATATGGTTCATAATTTATATTCAGAAATACAACATAGATTTTCATTATTAAATAATAAGTATAATGTAGGTTGTACTCAATTTGATATGAGATATAATAGTGCAGAAAAACCAGTTGTAGTAGCTGCATTTAAACCTGACGAAGAGAAGAATATTAAAAAATTTATAGATTCTAAAATAATAAACGAAGATTTATTAAAAATTTTTAAACAACATAATTTGAGATAGGTAATATGAGGAATAAATCAGAATATGATATTGTTATATTAACTACATCAATTGATAGACTAGAATTACATAATGAAGTATTTAAGAATACTTTCGCTTATATTGATGGTTTAAAATGTAAATGGTTTGTTACAATCAATAATGTTAACAATAGAGTAGAAGAGACAGTTCAGAATTATAAAAAAATATTATCCAAGTATGATGTAACAATACAAACATATGATACTGGTGGTACTAAAATGGATTTTATGCATTCTTGTGAGAGATTAAGTAAATTTGGTCACGAATGTGTACCTAAGATTGGTTATTTTTGGTTAGAAGATGATTGGATGATAAATTCTGATAATACGTTAATGGATGATTTAGAAGATAATTTTAATGTTGGTAATTCCTATGTATCACTTGCTAATAGAGATGAATTATCTTTTAATCCAGGTATTTGGTCTATTAATCTATTTGATTCAATTATTTATAAACCTCTACAAGACGCACATTTAAGACCACATTATGGTACACAACAAGTTTTAAATCCAGAAAGAGTTTGTACTTATCCAGTAGATAAAACTCGTAAAATTGTTGATAAATATAAAAAAGTTAGTAGGTATCATGATGTTGGTAGAAATTGGCAAACAAAAAATTTAAAAGGAATACAATCATGGAAACTGGTATAAATAATACTGAACCACACATTTTAATTTTGTGGAAACCAGAAGACTATCAATTTATTAAAAAAGTAGTTGAGTCTAAATTTAAAATAATTAAAACATTTGAAGTAGTTTCTTTATTAAAAAATGTTGGAGATGATGGTAGAAAACAGATTATGGACGCTTTATATAGGTATGATGGTTCTACTCCAGGTGAGAAAGGTAAACAACCATTTCATGTTATAATAATAGAAGATAAAAATCCAGTTTATGCTATAAGAGACGCTACGAGAAAAACAAAACCAGTGAATCTGAATATGTATGATTTAAAACATGAACTGAGAAAAGGTAGGTCTGGTTATTTACACGCTACTGATAATTTGGAAGAAGTTCATGATAATTTAGAGGTCTTAGCTCATATTATGGCAGATGACTCTATATATGATATATGGAGAAACTGGAGACCAAAATTTGATGGTATGAAAGAATTTTTTAAAAAAATAAATTCAAATCGTAATTTAAATTATGTTATCATGAGAAATTTTGACCATTATCCAGAATCTGTTACCGTTGATGAGCATACAGACATTGATATATTGGTTGATGATTATTTTTTGTTCAAATCACTAGTAGGTGGAAAGAATAGAAAAAAACCAGCTTACGAAGATGGGGGTCATAAAGTAGCTAACTTAGTGCAATTTTCAGACAAAGAAGTTACTGTTGATACTCGTTTTGTTGGTGATAACTATTATTGTACTGAATGGCAAAATTGTATTTTAGAAAATAAAAAAATGTATAAAGGTTTTTACATAATGGATGAAGAAAATCATTTTTATAGTCTTTTATATCACGCATTAGTACACAAATCATCTATTTCAAATACTTATATTAAGTCGTTTTTGGTTATGGGTAAGAATTTAGGGTTAGATGTACATAAAGATAATGTAACAAATAGAAAATATCTTAGAACTATTTTAGATGATTTTATGAATGATAAAGAGTATAAATATGTTAGAGCAAACGATAGGGGGGTATTGTTTAATGAAACTTAGTGTTTTACTACCTACGAGACGAAGGTATAAGAGATGTATTCAAAGTCTACATACATTGATAGAAAATTCATCTAGTGAGAATGATATTGAAGTGTTGATGGCGTTTGATGATGACGATTTAGATACTATGAAAAAATGTCAAGAGTATATTGAAAAAAATTTTAAAGACATAGAAACCAAATACAAAGTTACAGAACGATATAGTTACGTTCATTTAAACAAATACATAAATGACTTGTGTTCTATAGCTACAGGTGATTGGTTAGTTTTTTGGAGTGATGATGTACTTATGGAAACTAAAAATTGGGACAAAGAAATTGAAAAATTTAAAGATGATTTTTTATTATTAAGTCCAAGAGTAAAAAATCGTTTGGATTACAAAGGTACAATGTTTCCCATCGTCCCAAAACTTTGGTATGATGAACTAGGTCATTTTTCCTTAAATTGTCATAACGATACATGGGTCGAAGAGGTTGCTAGAAAATTGGGTATTTTTAAATTTATCCCAATTTATGTTGACCACATTAGAAGAAAAATAATGGATTCAACTGCTAAAGAAAGAGTAGAAGATACTAAAAACTTTTGGAGTTCTAGAAACGAAAAGTTAAGAACCGAAGATGCCGATAAATTAAGGAAATTTGTAAATGGATAGTTCTGCTGTAATTGTAGTAGATTGTTGGAATAAACATTGGGACAGAAGTTCACAAAAGTCTTTAGATGAGGGGTGTCCGAAAATAAATGAATTTTTATGTAAGATGAGAAAAAATGGTTCTTTGATAATTCATTGTATTAGTGATGTGGTTGGTAAGGTCAAATATGTAAAAGAAGAATATCAATATATAAAAAAAAATAAAATGGACATCATGAAGGATTTACAAAAGTTGAACTTTCCTATGGTTTTAGATGCACCTGGTTCCAAAATTTGGACAAAAGTACATGATTCGATTAAAATTGAAAAAACTGATTTTAATACGACAGATGTAAATCAAATATATAATATTTTAAAACAAAATAATATTAAAAATTTGTACTATGTGGGTTATCACGCTAATATATGTTTATTATGGACTAGACCGTTTAGTATTATGCAGATGAAAAATAATTTTGAAGGTAAAATATATTTAGTTGAAAATTTAACAGATTGGTTTGGAAGATTTAAAAAAGAAGTTATACAATTTTATAATAAATTTGTTTGTCAAACTATAAATTCAAAAGAGGTATATGGAAAAAATATTATACATAACTAATATATCAGATTTAAATAAATATAAAGATAAAAATAGATTATATAAATTTAATAAAATTAAAAAAAATGATAATTTTTTAGTTTTAGATGTTGATAATATTAAATCATTAGATATGAAATATATAGAAGAACAGACACAATTTAAGTCCGTCTGTGTATCTCACGAATCTTCACCCGGACATCCTAGATGTAAAAAAGCTGAAAAAATAAAAAAAATCATTAGGAAATTTGATAAAAAGTTTGTATATTTAGAAGACTTACATAGGATAGAAAAAAATATTTTATTATTAAGTTCATTATATACAGATGTAATTTTTACTGTAGAAGGTCACAAAGCTAAAAAATTTAAAGAAAAAATGTCATGTAATTATCATACAATACCACATCATATAAATACAGATTTAATGAAAAAATATGAAACTGATAAAATATATGATGTGTTGCTATTTGGTTCACAAGAATCTAAGTATTATCCATTTAGGAGTAGACTATCAAAGTTATTTGGTAATACAAATGGTATAAATTTTAAGTTAGTTCGTCCAAGTGGTAAGTATTGGGGTAAAAAATTAAGTGAACTTATCAACCAATCTTGGTTAACAGTAAGTACTACTTCAGTATATGATTATTTAGTTTGTAAATATTTTGAAATAAGTGCTAGTAATAGTGTTGTTTTGGGAAATCTAGATAATATTGGAAAAACAATTTGGAACAATAGTGATTATATTAATATTGAACCTAATATGTCAGATAGTCAAATAGTTAAAATCGTAAAAAAATCACTAGATGATAAGAATAATTTATTAAAAATTGGTGAGAGAATGGGTAAAAAAATAAGAGACAATTTTTCTACTGAAAGTTATGTTACTAAATTAGTTGAAATAATAAGGAGAAGATAATGAATTTTGGAGTTTTTGCTTACAATTTTAAACATAAAAAAACTCAAGAGGGTCTAGTAAATTTATATTTAAATGGTTATAAACCTTCTTGTATATTTGCAGCTAATCCTGTAAAATTAGATTTTTATCAATCAAAGATAAGGATAGCTCCTAAAGATTTAGATTTTGTACATCCAAGAAAAATAGCTAAAAAAATGAACATACCATATCATGTGGTAACTCATAATAGTAATAAATGTATTGAACTTGTTAAAAAATATAATTTAGACTTGGGTATAATTTTGGGTTCAAGAATTATTAAAGAGGATGTTATAAATTCATTTAATGTGGGTATATTAAATATGCATCCTGGATTATTACCAGAAAATAGGGGTTTAGATAATCTCAAATGGGCAGTTATAGATAACTTAAAACAAGGTGTTAGTAGTCATTTGATAGATAAATATGTTGATAGGGGCTATTTAATAGATAAAAAAGAAATTAATGTTTATACAGATGATACCTTAGTTGACATTTTAATTAGATTGCAGAACTTAGAATTAAAAATGATGGTTGATTTTTTAGACACATTTAATGGTGATTTTAATTTTAAAAAAATAGGAATAGGAAAGAGAAATAAATCTCTCCCAACGGAATTAGAAAATAATTTTTTTGAAGTTTTTGAAACATACAAAAAAAACTATAAAAATATAGAGGATGTAAAATAATGAAAAAAACTGCATTAGTTATGGGTGCTGGTGGTTTTATCGGTAGTCATATGGTTAAAAGATTAAAAAAAGAAGGTTATTGGGTTCGTGGTGTAGATTTAAAATTACCAGAATTTTCAAAAACAGAAGCGGATGATTTTGTAGTTGGAGACTTAAGAGACCCACAAATTGTATCTAATTGTTTTAGACTAGAACATCATAGTGGTGGTATGCTTCAAAAATATTCTTATCACAAACAACCATTTACGGAAGTAACTACATTTGATGAAGTATATCAATTTGCAGCTGATATGGGTGGAGCTGGATACATATTTACAGGTGAAAATGATGCTAATGTTATGCATAATTCTGGTTTAATAAATTTAAATGTGGTTCATGAAGCAGTAAAAAGAAATGTAAAAAAAGTATTTTACTCTTCTTCTGCATGTATGTATCCAGAATATAATCAAGAAGACCCTGATAATCCAAATTGTGAAGAGAGTTCTGCATATCCTGCTAATCCTGATTCAGAATATGGTTGGGAAAAATTATTTAGTGAAAGATTATATAAAGCTTTTGAAAGAAATTATGGTCTAAATGTTAGAATAGCTAGATTTCATAATATATTTGGACCAGAAGGAACATGGGATGGTGGTAAAGAAAAAGCTCCAGCCGCTATGTGTAGGAAAGCTATCATGTCAAATGGTGAGATGGAGGTCTGGGGTGATGGGAAACAGACAAGGTCTTTTTTATACATCGATGAATGTATAGAAGCTGTGAGGAGATTGATGGAATCAAATTTTACAGAACCTGTCAATATCGGCTCAGAAGAGATGATTGCAATTAATGATTTTGCTCAGATGGCTATTGACATATCTAATAAAGATATAAAGATTAATAACCTTTATGGTAAAGAATTTGAAGATAAGTATGGTCATGCATGTCCACTAGGAGTAAAAGGAAGAAATTCAGATAATAAATTATTTAAAGGGCAAGTTGGGTGGTCACCATCACAATCATTAAAAGTTGGTATGGAAAAAACTTATAAATGGATAGAAACACAAGTGGAGAATAAATAAGTATGAAAAAAATAAGTGTTATAGGTATTGGAAAACTTGGATTATGTTGGGCATTAGAATTAGAAAAAAATGGTTATGATGTTTTAGGTTGTGATGTAAATAAAAACTATGTTGACTCGTTGAATAATAAAAGTTTTAAATCATTCGAACCTAACGTAAATGAATACTTATTAGATTCAATAAACTTCAAAGCTACAACGGATGTATTAGATACTATTAATTTTTCTGATATTATTTTTGTTGTAGTAGCTACACCATCACTTGATAATGGTAAATATGACCACCAATACTTAGATAATGTTATAAATTCAGTTATTAAAAACTCTGATAATATTTCTAAAAAAAATATAGTCGTATGTTGTACAACTATGCCTGGACATTGTGACAAACTAACAAATTCAGTAAATCAATATGGACACACGATAAGTTATAATCCTGAGTTTATAGCACAAGGTTCAATAATAAATGATATGGAAAATCCAGATATGGTTTTGATAGGTGAGTGTGATAAAGAAGTTGGTGATGTAATAGAAGAAATAAATTTAAATATAGCTAAAAACACACCAGTTGTAAGGAGGATGAAACCACTTAGTGCTGAAATTACAAAATTATCACTTAATTGTTATGTTACGATGAAGATAGCTTTTGCAAATAATCTAGGTGATTTATCAACTGAAGTTGGTGCCGAACCTGAGAAGATTTTAGAAGCTGTTGGAAGTGACTCTCGTATTGGTAATAAATACTTTAAGTATGGTTTTGGTTTTGGAGGGCCATGTTTCCCACGAGATAATAAAGCTATGGGTATTTTTAGTGATGAAATAGGGCTTGAAATGATATTCAGTAAAGTAACCGATGAAGCTAACAACAGACATTTAAACTACCAAGTAAACAAATCTCGTAAAATTGGTAACTCAAATGTGACGGTAGAACCAGTATCTTATAAAGATGGTTCAACAATAATAACTGAATCTCAGAGATTAGCCTATGCGGTAAAGTTAGCCGAGACTAGTGATTGTACTGTTACGATACGAGATAACAAAGAAGTAATTAAACAAGTAAAAGAAATATATGGAGGATTATTTAACTATGAAATTACAAAATAAAATATCTAATTGGTTAAATGAATATTTAGAAAATAATAATTTAGAAACATTAGTGATTGGCGTATCAGGTGGTATTGATTCTGCTGTGACATCAACATTGTGTGCTATGACTGGTAAAAGAACAATTGTGATTACCATGCCTATCCATCAGAATCCAGATGAAACTGATAGAGGTAAGAATCATATTAAGTGGTTAAAAGATAATTATGAAAATGTAGAAGAATACCATATTGATTTAACTAGTACATACGAAAATATAAGACAGACTACTCCAACTTTATTCCATAATGATTTATCTTTAGCAAACACAAAAGCTAGAATAAGAATGTCTACTTTATATTTAATTGCAGGTGGTTCAAGGGGTATTGTTGTCGGAACAGGAAATAAAGTAGAAGATTTTGGAGTAGGTTTTTTTACAAAATATGGAGATGGTGGAGTTGATATTTCACCTATAGCTGATTTGATGAAATCAGAAGTTTATCAATTAGGTAGAGAACTTGGTGTGGTACAAGAGATACTCGATGCAAAACCTACTGATGGACTTTGGGGTGATGATAGAACTGATGAACAACAAATAGGTGCAACTTATGATGAATTGGAATTGGTTATGAATAATTCTACTCCTAGTACTGATAGAGAAAATCAAGTCTTAGAAATTTATAATAAATTTCATAAACAAAACAAACACAAAATGATTAACATACCAATTTTTAAAAAGGATGAAAATGTTTAATAAATTATTCTCAGAAAATATAAATGAAATTAATATGAAATTTGGTGATGACATAGTAAATGTTAAACGAGTTATAGAGTTTGACAATGGAACTATTTCTGGTGGTAGTATGATTGGTTATAATCACAAAAATATTGATGAGTTTTTAAAAGAAAAGGGTTATGAATATTATCTTATAGCGGGTAGATATAATTGTTTTGTATCAAATGTAGATTCAGAATATGGATACAAATTTTTTGCTAAGGACAAACATAACCATACACCTGCTGATAAAGTAACAATGCAGAGAATGTTTGATATACATATGGATTTATATAATGGTGGATTTGGTCCAGAACCTATAAAAGTATACGATGATTCATTCATGTTAATAAAAAAATCAATTGGTAGTTTGGCTGAACCTAGTAAAGATTGGATTTCAAACATTTTAAATTATTGTAAAGAGAAAAAAATATACAGAAACACAGATGATGCTGCTGTACTAGAATGGGAAGTTACGAAAAAGACTAATTGTATAGAAACTAAAGAGGGATATCATTTTATTGATATAGATTATAAGGTAGAATATTATGAATAAAAATAAAAATATAATTTTTATGACTTGCTTAGATGGAGCACCTGATACATTAGATTATAAGGAATGGTGTTATAAATCTTGGAAAGTGTGGTGTGATAAAAACAATTGTGAGATGGTTATATTAGACCGAGAATTAAGAGATAAGAAGATAATGAAACCAACTTGGCAAAGATGGCACGTATTTGAGATATTAGAACAAAGTGAAATAAATTATAATCAAGTTGCTCTTGTTGATATTGATACTATGATTCATCCTAATGCACCAAACTTTTTTGATGAGACTAATGGAGAATATGCAGGTGTTAACGATGATTTGATGGTTGAGTGGGTTCACAACAGTATTACAGGTTATCAAGATATGTTTCCAGATGTAAAGTTTGATTGGACAACCTATATGAATAATGGATTTATTGTCATGTCACCAAAACATAAAGAATTGTGTAAAAAAATTACAGACTTTTATTATGAAAATGAAAATGAATTAAGATTGAGACAACACGAAACGTTAAAAAAAGGTTCAGACCAAACTCCAATTAATTATTTGGTTAGAAGAGAGGAGTACCCAATAACTCATTTGAGTAAAAAATGGAACTTTACTCACATGCATGTAAGAGGAGTTTTACAGAATGCATTATTTCTAGATTGTGCTTGGATATATCATTTCAATGGTTTTGAAAAAACAATGAGAAACGATTTAATGCGACAATCTTGGGAAGAAATGAAAAGGAGATTTAATATTGAAGATTAATAATAAATTTGCTATAGGTTGTCTAGTTCAATGGTATGAAATTGACATAATTGAAGAATATATAAATAGTGTCAAACAATCACTTGAACAATTGGACAATCCAGAAAATGTCAAGGTAAATTTTACTTTGACTACAAATCAAGAGTTAGAAAAAATAGATGAAAATCAAATTGATATGAATACTATAGAAAAAAGATTTGAATCTATGATGGAGTCTAATTGGAGTTGGAGAATAACAGATACATTGGTAACTATAGCGGACTATCGTAGAGAATTTAATGATAGGTATTGTGAAGAAGTTGATGTGTTGATGTGGGGTGAAACTGATGCTTTAATACCTAAACAGACATTTCAAATACTCGATAATTTACATAGTAGTGTTAAGGATACCACACCAAAGTATACTACTTTTTTTAGTACTTGTAAAATGTGGGACGATAGTTGGAAAGTTTTAGAACACCCTGAATTTACAGATAAACCATTTTATGATAAACCTGAAGATTTCAAACCCGAACATTGGTGGAGTTTAAGATATACGATGAATCAGGATGAGATGAATAGTTTTAATGATAAAGTTGAAAATTTAGAT
>MDTB01171695.1_pt1 | contig 14007 bp, 12 predicted proteins | sample 811161 | NCBI WGS metagenome assembly MDTB01 (sample SAMN05326650, study PRJNA326480) | marine metagenome | isolation source: seawater | place: Mediterranean Sea | collected 2009
AATTAAATCTTTTCATAAATTATATAATTCTTTAAATTTTCTATCAAATTCATAATTTTTTTTCAATTAATTCACTCATAATTTTTTGAGGAAATAGTAAATTTTTATAATAATCATTTTTTTGCATACGATGTTTAACAACAGTTTTAAATATATTTTTGTAGACTATGTGTTGTCGATTTTCAAATTCATAGTTTGATTTTTTTGTTATTTTTATTTTTTTATCATAAAATATAATATTACTTGTAGAACCTTTTGCTTGGTCAAAAGTTATCATGCCTTTCGTGCCATAAATAGCAAACTTTAGGTTTCTGATTTTTAAGTTCGAATTGCATTTAAAAAAAAAATTTGCTTTGTTATTTGAAATTATGAAATCAATTAAATATCCACTATTTTCCTTTACTCTTTTGATTATCTTTGTTACTTTAAAGTTACATTTATCATCAAAAAAAAAGTTTAACAAATCTATAGCATGGCATCCATTATTTAAAATATATTTGTCATATTCAAATTTTCCACTGATAGTTTCACCAATTTTTTTCTGTTTTAAAACTTTTCTTATTTGTAAAAAAATTCTTAAATTCCTTCTAAAATAATTTGTGTAGATTCTTATTTTTTTTTTCTTACAAATTTCGATAATTTTTTGAGTTTCAAATAAATTCTTACCGATCGGTTTTTCAAAAAGTATTTTTTTTATTCCAAGTTTATTTAAAAATTTAAAAACTTTAAGATGAGCGACAGTTGGAATAGCTAATACAATTAAAGAGTTTTTAATTTCATATTTATTTAACCTCTTAATACTTGATAAATAATGTACTTTATATTTTTTAGCGATTGCTTCATTCTTCTTATTGATATCTATTACCAAATTAAGATTATAATTTTTAATTCCAGACAAAGATTTTATATGAGATGTTCTATGATCATTTTTTAAGTCATACTTTGCACCTACATTTCCAAGACCAATTAAAATTGTATCAATAATTTTCATTTCCACCATGTAATTTCTGGATAAAAATTTTTCTTTAAGTTTTTGTTTATCTCTCCAAGTTTAGAATTATGTTTAATTAAATTTAAAACATCCTTAATTCCAAATTTAGGTTTATTTTTTTCGAGTCTGTGAAAAATGATTTTTATCAAAGCATAATCTTCCCAATAATCTAAAGCAAAAGATGTACCATGGTTTTGAATTTCTCTTTTTGCAATTAAACTGAACTTCTTGAACTCTCGTGGTTTTTTTCTCATTGCAAAAGTTGGATTATCTTTATCATAACTACTTTTCGCATATTTATATGAATTTATTAATTTTTTTGCATTTACGATTGTACAGTCAAATCCATGTGGCAACTTATCGTAACACAAAATATCAACTACTTTTTTCTTATTTAAGGCAAAATACTTTTTCAATGCTTCAGAGACTATAATTGGATCTAATAAGATACAATCGCCACATACTGTGTTGATGACATCTATATTATATTTTTTTGAAGCTTCAATTACCCTTTTGAAAACATTTTTTTCTGATCCCCTAAAATATTTTAAATTTTCTTTTTTTGCTAATCTAACGATTTCATTATCTTTTTTGTTATGAGTTGTTGCTAATATAATTTCTGTTTTAGGTTTAATCCTTCTCACTCTTTCAACCAGTTTTAGTAAAGCTGGCTTTCCCATTATAGGTAACGTTACTTTGCCTGGTAATCTAGTAGATCCCATTCTGCATTCAATTATAGTTCCAATTTTAATTTTTTTTTTCATATTAATCTATTATTAAAATTTAAATAATACATCTATGGCAAATTTGTTTTCATTCTTAATCAAATTTTTTTGCAATATCTTTTTTAAATCATCTGCATTAATTGGCTCAAAATAATCCTGGTATTCTTTTACTATGAAAATTTCAGAGTCATTTGAAAAACTTTTAAGGAGATCTTCAATTTCTTCAAATTTGTTTTTTGCAAATTCTAAATGACAAAATTTAATTAATTTTTTATTCTTTAATTGTATCAAGTCCTTTGTTAATAAATGAACTGAACCCTCCAAATCAATTTTTAAAAAGTCTATATTTTCAATATTATGCCTTTTTAATAAGCTTAATAAAGTTACTGAATTAGTTTTTGAACAATCATTTTCAAAATTATCTTTTACAAAATTTTCTCCACCAAAGTTTTCTGTTATAAAAACTTCTTTTTCTTTTTCTGCCAAAACATTGTTAACTGCCAAAATATTTGAGATGTTATTGAAAGCAATATTATCTTTTTGTATAGCGTAATTCATTTTTGAACCTTCAACCGATAATATTTTTGCATCTGGGTATTTTTTAGCGAAAAAAATCGAGAGTTCTCCAATAAATGACCCAATATCAACAATATTTTTTTTATTTGTTTTATCAATAATTTTAACGAAATATTCAGCTTGATTGATAAATTTACAATCGCTATCCATTTTGAAAAACCTATTGTTGTTATGGGTATTTAAATAAATATCATCCCCAACTTCGCAATAATAAGTTTTCTTTACTGGGTCATAAAGTGTTTTAAGCTTAAATTTAGTTTTATCAAAGATATATCTATTTATATATTTTGTAAAATTGATTAAATGAGTTTTGATGGTTAAATCATTATCTGATTTAAAATTTTTTGGTATTAACAAATTGATTACAAACTTAATTTGTATCAAAAAAAACTTAATAAAAAAAGATATGAATAATTTTCGCATTTTTTTTAACTTTTAACTTCTTTAAGACTTGACTTCTCTAATGAATAAATTTTATCAAATTGTGAAAAGTACCTAGAATTATGAGTAATAACTACTATAATTCTATTCTCTCTAAATTGTTTAATTAAATTCATTATCTTTTCCTCATTTTCCATGTCTAACGAGCTAGTTGGTTCATCAAATATAATTAATTCAGGATTTCTAAATAAAGTTCTAGCAATGCTTATTCTTTGTTTTTCTCCACCCGATATGAACTTCGAGTCTTCACCTATATTTTTGTCAATCCTTTTCTTTATATTTTCACTGAATTTTTCTAAACCACATTTTTTTATTAAATCTTGATAAAATTTAAATTCTTCTTTATTTAGCATTGTCTTAAAGGTAATATTATACTGCAATGTATCATCAAGAAGTTTGGATACTTGATCGACATATCCAACTTTCAAATTCATATTATATTTTAAGAAATCAAATTTTTTTTTATCTAAAAAAATTTCACCACTATCTGGTTTAATAATTCCCATTATTATATTTGCGATGGTTGATTTTCCACTTCCACTTTCACCTTTAATGCAGATAATTTGATTTTTTTTTAGCTCTAAATCTATATTCTTAAGAAAGGGTTCTGTTTTTTTGTCATAAGAAAAACTAATATTCCTAAATTCTATTTTATCTTGAATACTTCGAATTACCTTTTTTTTGGACTCAAAAAAACCACTTTTAATTTCAATCAGGTTTTTAAATTGTGCCTCAAAAGCTGGTTTACCCAATTCTATATATTGAAGGTTTCTTGCTACTTTTGTTACTGACGGAATAACTCTTACAGCTGTGGCCATATATAAACCTAATGAAACAAGAAGCGATAAATAATCTTGAAAATTTTTAGTGTAAAAAATTATAGCAATACATACAAATAAAATTGCAAAAAACTCAAATAGCAACTTAGGTAAAATATTATAAATATTAATTAATCTTTCGTAAGTATAATATTTTTTTATAAAACCTGTAAACTTTTGAATTCTTGCATCACCTAATGAGCTGATGATTATTTCTTTTAAAATTATAAATATTTCAGAAATTGCTTTAAAGGAAAAGATTGATATATTGTATCTTTTACTAGAAATACTTTTAACCCGTTTGCGAGAAAATAAATTAAGCAAAAATAAAATTGAAATGATTAAACTAAATATTATTAATCCAAGTTTATAGTTATAAATTAGCAACAAAGTAAAGAAAGATAATATTAATAATGTTTCAATAATATTTTCTATTGTAGGCAAAATTATTCTTGAAACAAAATAACCAACCTCGGTAGTAATTTGTCTTATTAAAACAGATGCGTCATTTTTAAGATGAAAACTCCAATCTTCAGATATAAATTTTTTTAAAAGATTTATCTGAAAATAAACTACTAAATCATTTTGAATTCTTGATTTAAAATTAACAATTAAAATCTCCGCAGTAATCTTGGTCGAAACTAAAAAAATTATTACATATGACAATAGTATTAAGAAGTTTTCTTTGTTAGTTTCGTCAAAAAAAAGCTGCGTTAAATAAACTACATAGTAATTTTCCTCTATTCTTTCAAAACTAATTATACTTGTAATCAGGGGTATAATTGAACCGATAGTTAAAGTATCAACAAAAATATTAATTAGACTTATAAAGAGCAGAAATATTATTGAAATTTTTTCTTTTTTACCCAGCACACTGTAGATTTTTGTAAATATCATTGATTAATTAGTTTAATTTATTTCAATATTGTTGACTTTGTTCAATTATTGAACAATATATCCTCGAAAAACACAACTGTAAAGTTAATTTTGAAAACTACAATTTATGAATATTAAAATTCATTATATTGCAGACACTGTATTGGAAAATAAGTCTGCGTACAGCCAACATGTAGTTAAAATGTGTGACGCTTTTGGTCTAGCTGGAATAAAAACCATACTTTTAATTCCTTTTAAAAATTCAAAAATAAATTACAAAAGATTAAAAAAATTTTTTTTACTCAGATCCAAAAAACCTTTTGATATCAAAATAATTAGAAATAAAAGAATTATCAATTTCTTTGATAGAATATTATTTGGTTTTTTTGTGGCCAAATATTTAAAAAATGAGAAAAAAAAAAACTTAATTTTAACTAGAAGCTTATACGCAAGTTTTTTTCTATCTTTATTTAAAGTTCCTCATTATCTTGAAATACACTCTGAAATTAAATCTTTGACTAAATTTTTGATGATTTACTTGAACTTTATCAATTCCAGGTACATAATTAAGAAAATTTTAATTTCTAAAGCACTTAACAAAATTTTTCACTTTAAAGAAAAAGACATCATCATATTGCATGATGGTGTAGATATTAAAAATTTTAAAAAGATAAAAAAAATTAAGCATCCAAAAATTGCATCCTATGTTGGGAGTTTTTATAAAGGTAGAGGTATTGAAATTATATTGGAATTGGCAAAAAAATTTCCTAAACTTCAATTCAACTTGTATGGAAAAAAAAATAGTAAATTGATAACAAATTTAAAAAATGTAAAAGTCTTCGATTTTATACCATATAGCAAAGTTCCAAAAATTTTACAAAATTCTGATATTCTTCTAATGCCACACGCTAACGAAGTTGAAGGTAGGGCAAAAAACATAAACATCTCTGATTATTGTTCGCCGTTAAAAATGTTTGATTATTTGGCATCGGGCAAAATTATTTTGTCGTCTAATAGAGATGGAATTTGTGAAGTTTTGAAGCACCAAAAAAATTCAATTGTTATTGATAGATATAATATTGAAGAATGGTCTAAGGAAATAAATAAAGTTTTGAAAAAAAAAATATGATTTATTTTCAATCCAAAAAAAAGCAATCAAAACTGCAGAGAATTATACCTGGTTGAAAAGAGCAAACATAATTCTTAAAAAATATGAACTTAAATAGGTAATATTTTTTTAAAACTATTGTAATGATTTAAAAAAGTAAATTTTTTGGTTTCTTTTTTAGCTAAAATTTTTTTATTTTTTTTATTATGGAGGCTATCATTCATAAATTCTTCAAATTTCATTTTAAAACTTTCGGAATTATTATTTTCAAAGAGATAACCTGCTTTTCCATTTAATAAAAATTCCTTTGGCCCGTTCTTACAATTGGATGATAAAATGTTCACATTACAAGATGCTGCCTCGACAATCACAAAACCTATTTCTTCCCATAGTGATGAAAGAACAAATAATTTGGAATTTTTCATATATTTATAAACATTTGATTGAAAACCCTCTAAATGAACTTTTTTTTGCAAATCTAAATTAATAATTTGTTTTTCTAATTTCTCTTTAAGTTCACCTTCGCCAACTATCAATAATTGGATGTCTTTATGTTTTTTTTGAATTTTTTTGAAATTATTTATTACAAAAGAAAAATTCTTTTGTTTCGTTAATCTCCCAATACAAAGAATATAATTATTTTTAAGGTCTTTTTCTTGAAAGAGTTGATTATTCTTTAATTTTACAACCTCTTTATAGCTAATAATTGGATCATATAAAACATGCATTCTATTTTCATCAAAAATTTTAAGTTCTTTAAATTGAAGAAAAAGATCATAAGAGGGAAATGTGATTCTATGAATTCTTTTAGAAACAATTTTCCAAAATAATTTTCTTAAAAAATTCATTTTAGGATATCCAGAGATTCTTAATATTATTTTGGTTTTCAAATTAAATATCAATTTTAAAAATAGAGGAAGTGATGTGATTAACTGTACTATTAGATAATCTGGTTTTTCTCTGTTTACCAGATTTACAAGAGGAATAAACGAATACAAGAAAATTATAATATAAGTAATTCGACTAAAATAGAAACCACCTTGAGGTAGAAACTTGTGAAATTTAAATTTACTAAGATCAATCAACTGAACATCATTTTTAAATTTTTCCCATTCCCCAACAGAATTAATAACTCTAGTATCAATTTTATTTTTGGAGTAGTGTTTAAGAATACGTGCAGAATTTAAAACAGCTTTAATGGTACCAACATTACCTATCCATGGCGCCCAATAAAAAATCTTCATAAAATATCTTTATTATTTTTACCTATTTATTACTGAATTTTTTGAATGTATATAAATAAATTCATAGTATTGCCAAAATACTAGTATCATAAATGTTTAAATCAATGTTAAAAAATAAAAAAAATACCTCAATAAAAAATCTAATAATTTTTGCTCCTTTTATTGAAAATGGTGGAATTGAAAAAAATTTAATTATTCTGACTAAATTTTTATCGTCTAAAATGAATGGAATAATTTTGATAACCTGGAAAAAAGAAGATAAAAAACACTTTAATAAAAATATAAGAATTATTACTCCAAATAATTTATTTTTAAAATTTCATAATAGAAGTATTAAAAATTTTATTTGTTTATTTATTTTAGTTAAATTATTTATTATATCGAAAGAAAGGTTAGTTTTTTCATTTCAATCTAATTTATATGTTACGATAATTGCGAGACTTTTCCAAATAAAAAACATAATCAGGATTGCAAATTATAATTGGATGAGAAGTAAATTTAAGAAGTTTATTTTTAAATTAATATTGAAATTACCATCAAAGATAATCGTCAATAGTAACGAAATGAAGAAATATTTAAAAAAAGATTTAAATATCAATTCTGAATGTATCTATAATCCTCTAAACCAAGATGAGATTAATAAAAATAAAAAAACAAAAAAGACTCATTTTAATAAGGATAAAGAAGTAATGAAGATTCTATTTTTAGGAAGATTTGTCGATCAAAAAGATCCGTTAACTTTTCTTAAAGGAATCAAAAATATTAAAAAGAAGATTAAATATCAAGCATTAATGGTTGGGGAAGGTTATATGAGAAAAACCGTAGATGAGTTTATTTATAAAAATAACTTAAATAACAAAATAAAGCTTATAAAATATAATTCTCATCCAATGCAATATTTGAGCCAGTGTGATTTATTGGTTTTAACATCAAAATACGAAGGATTACCAAATGTTTTATTAGAAGCTCAATATTTAAAAAAATTCATTATCTCAACAGACTGCAAAACTGGACCTAAAGAAATATTAAATAATGGAAAGTATGGAAATTTATTCAGGGTGGGAGATTTTAAAGGTTTAAAAAAAAAAAATTGAGGACTTTTATTATAAAAAAAAAAGTAAAGACATAAAAAAAAAAATTGACATGGGATTTCTTAATCTAAATAGGTTTGACTATGACAAATGCTGCAATAAGTATTTGTTTATAATTAAAAGATATATCAAGAATGAATAAAAAAAATCTTGTCTTTTTTCTACCGAACTTTACCCAAGGAGGTGCTGGGCAATCGATTTTAAATATTTGTAAAAATTTGAGCAAAAATAAATATAAAATCTATGTTATTTCATTGACTGAAAATTTCTATCAAAAAGAATTAAAAAAATATTGCAAAGAAATAATAGAAATAAATGCCAGAAGCAGTTTCATATCTTTAAGTAAAATTAAATTTTACCTTCGAAATTTCGACAGAAAAAATACCTTGTTAATTTCCAATATCAATTACGCAAATGCCTTATTTACAATATATTTTAAAATATTTAATAATTTTAAATTGGCATTAATAGAACGAACGCCTCTACAAGAATTGTTTATCTATTTTGGTATTAAAGACAAATTTAAAAAATTTGTGATAAAATTTATTATAAAATATTTCTATAGATTTTCAGATACAATAATTGCAAATTCAAAGAAAACTGCAGATGATTTCTCAATTTTTGTTAAGAAAAAATGTATGTTTATTTATCCTTTAACCATTGAAAAAATTCTCAAATTTAAAAAGAGGAGTTTAATTAATAAGAGGAAAATTACATTAGTCTCAATTGGCCGTTTATCTCAAGAAAAAAATTATGAAGAAATTTTATTAGCTTTGAAAATTTTAAGAAATAACGGAGTCACATTGAAAATAATTGGAAATGGAGCCATGAAAAGTAAACTAACTTCTGTTATAAAAAAAAATAAAATTTCTGCTACAATACAAAAATATACAAACAATAATAAAAAAAAAGCTTTAAATACTGGTCACATTTATATTTGCTGTTCTTTATTTGAAGGTTTCCCAAATGCAGTGGTAGAAGCAATAAATCATAACATTCCAATAATTTCATCTAATAATCATGGAGGTATCAATGAGATATTACTTAATGGAAAAGGAGGGGAAATATATCAATCAGGAAACTCTTATGAACTAGCAAATAAGATTAAACATGTAATAAAACACTATGATAAATCCTTAAAAAAAACAATTATAGCAAAAAATTCACTTTACAGATTTTCAAAAAAAAATATTAAAAAATATGAGAAGATTTTTGACAAAATCTAATTTATTTGTAAATTTTTTTATTTCTTAGAAACCAGTCATGTGTTTTTTTTAAAGCATCGTAAATATTAGTGAATTTTTTGAATTTCAAGAATTTGACTATTCTTTTATTATCACCATGAGTTTTATATACATCAGATTTTTGAAATTTTCTTTTATTGATTTTTATTTTAGGTGAAAACTTCTCTAGATATTTGATTATCTTAATAAGACCAATTGGCTTATTAGAACAAATATTATAAATATCATAATTATTTATTTTTTTGTTTCTTAATTTAACTAAAATATTTGTAACATCTTCAATATATGTAAAATCTCTTATATGCTTTCCAAAATTATTAAGATAAAATTTTTTTTTATTATAAATAGCATCTAAATATTTAATCATAAACATATCTGGTCGACCCCATTCACCGAAGACGGTAAAAAATCTTAAACCAACACTTTTAAATTTATAGTTTTCATAATAATTTTTTGCAATCTCCTCATTAAGTTTTTTCGTCATTCCATAAAAATTTTTTGGATTAAGATTTTGGTTTTCTTTTAAAGGAAAATTATTACAATCACCATAAACTGAACTAGATGAAGCATAAAAAAATTTTTTGGTTTTAATTTTTTTGCATAATGATATTAAATTGATAAATCCTTCAACATTTGATCTGGTATAAGCGTTTGGATTTTTTTCTGAGTATCTAACTCCCGCTTGAGCAGCAAAATTATAAACTTCTGTAAATTTGTAGGTTTTGAATAAATTTTCTAATACTATTTGATCAGTAATATCTATTTTAAAAAACTTTACATTCTTATATTTTAAAATTCTTTTAATTCTTAATTTTTTAATTTTTGTTGAGTAATAATTGTTAATATTATCTATACAAATTATTTTAGTTTTAGGTTCTTTATTAGATAGTTTTTGACAGAAATTATTACCAATAAAACCTCCAGCACCTGTAATTAAAATAGTCATTGTTAAATTTAGTCATTAGTATAAATTATTTTCAAAACTGTCTATCTAATAAATTATTTATGAAAGATAAAATTTTTCCATGCGTTATAGGACTTGGGTACGTTGGTTTACCAGTATTTATTAGGTTAATGAAAAGATATCAAACAACAGGATTTGACATCAATAAAAAAAGAATTGATTTATTGAAAAAAAGAAAAGATTTTAATTTTGAGTTTAATGCAAAAGATTTAAGTTTATATCATAATTCTAAATTAACAAATAAACCACAAGAATTAAAAAAATGTAATTTTTATATTATTACTGTTCCCACACCTTTAAAAAAAAATTTAACACCTGACTTAAAATTTCTTGAAAATGCATATCTGTATGTTGCGAATTTCTTAGAAAAAGATGATATTGTAATAGTTGAGTCTACTGTTTATCCTGGTGCAACAAGGGATCTAGCAAAAAAAATTTTTGAAAAAAAAACGAGGTTAAGAATTAATAAAGATTTTTTTATTGGATATAGTCCAGAAAGGATTAACCCTGGTGATAAAAAACATCGAATCGAAAATACAAAAAAAATACTAGCCTTTGAAACTAAAAATAAATTGATTAGAGATAAAATTTTGAACGTTTACAGATTGATTACAAAAAAATTGGTAATTTGCAATTCACTTGAAAATGCAGAAACGGCAAAAGTAATTGAAAATATTCAAAGAGATTTAAATATTGCTTTGATGAATGATATCTTCATTTTTTCTAAAAAGATGAATTTAAATTTTGAAGAAATAATAAAACTAGCTTCAAGTAAATGGAATTTTTTAAAATTCAACGCTGGTTTAGTTGGAGGTCATTGTTTACCAGTAGACCCATACTATTTAAGTTTTATCGCAAAAAAAAATAATATTTCTCTCGACACAGTTCTTGCAGGAAGAAATGTAAATCAAAAACTGAAAGATTTTATTTATAATCAAATAAAAAAAAAGATTTCACACCTTAATAGAAATACCAAGGTCCTTATATCAGGAATAACCTATAAAAAAGATGTTTCAGATTTAAGAAATTCCTACCCTTTAGAAATTTATTTAAAGTTAAAAAAAAATTTTAAGTCAATTCATGCTTTTGATAAACATTGTAATGAATATGACAGAAAAAAATTTAAAATTTTGAATAAATTAAAATCTAATCTAAATTATAGTTTTGTTATATTTTTAGTAAATCATAAAAACCACAATAATTTATTCAATTTAGTTAAGAAGAGGAAAATTTCTTTTTATGATCCTTTCAAATTTTATTCAAAGTAATGATATTAATAAGTAAAAAAAGAAGAAAAGTTTTTTTTTCGATTATTACAGTTACTAAAAATAGTCACGCAACTTTAGAAAAATGTATAAAAAGTGTAGCCAATCAAACATTTAAAAGTTACGAGCATATAATTATAGATGGCTGTTCTGACAATAAGACAATTAAAATTATAAAAAAGAACTCAAAAAAATAAGTTATTCAATATCAGAAAAAGATAAAAATTTATGGGAAGCCATAAACAAAGGGATTAAAGCTTCAAAGGGTCAAGTAATTTGCATTTTAAATTCTGATGATATTTTTTTTAAAAATGCGCTTAAAATAGCTTATAAATATTTCAAAAAAAAAAAAATTGATTATTTGTTTGGTGCAGTTAAAAAAGCTAAAGTTTACAATAATTTTTATCCAAAAAAAATTTATTATAAGTTTAATATTTTCCCCTCACATTCAGTAGGATTTTTTGTTAAAAAAAGAATTCATAACAAATTTGGACTGTACAATGAAAACTTAGATTATTGCTCAGATTATGATTTTATCTTTAGATTGGTAAGGAATAATCTTGCGTTTACATGCGCAAAAAAAAATGAGGTATTTGGTAAATTTTCTAAAGGCGGCTTGTCTACCAGAATAAACATATTTGAGAAAATTTTTCATGAGTCTAAAGTAAGAGTTAATAATAACCAAAACCTAATTTTTGTAATTCTTTTGGCAATAGCTCATTATTTTAACTTTATACGAAATAAATTCTTACTTTTTTTTAAATTAAAAAAAAGAATAAATTGGTAAAAGTTTCGTTAATATTAAATTTTAGCGAATTGGATTGTCGATTGTATTGATTTATTTAAATTTGTTTTCGGTTTCCAATGAAAATATTTTCTAACTTTAAAAGTATTTGCCTTTGTTTTTTTAAGTTCTTTTTTAGGTAGGATTTTATAGATAGGTTTTTTAATCTTAATTTTCTTGCTAAATTTATTATAAATATTGAAAATAGATTGTTCTTTTCCACTACCAACATTAAAAGTACTTTTTATCTGTTTTTTCTTTAATTTATTTACTATTTTTAAAATTAATAAATTTAAATCTTTAATATCTAAAAAATCTCTCTTTGGAAACTCAACTTTATTATTTTTAATATAATACTTAATTATTGGTCTAAATTTTTTATCTATCAATCTAAAAAAAAATCTTTGATATTTTCGTTTTGGTTTAAAAATATAAAATTTATTTTCCATACCGATTATATTAAATAGTCTTAAACAGACATAGCTTGGAAATTTTTTTTTATTTAGATATTTTTCAATTAAAAACTTATTTTTTCCATATATATTTTTTGGTTTTTTTGGAGCGTTTTCAGAAAAAGTTTTTTTTGTATCTTTATATACATTAGAGGATGATAAAAATATAAAGTTACTTACACCTATTTTTTTACAAATATCTATAAATTTTTTTGTTTTTACTTCGTTATTTAAAATATACTTTTTTTTGTTATTCTCCGCATCTAAAACATATGCTAAGGCCGCACAATGAATAACAGTTTTAACATCTTTTTTTTTTATCAAATTTTCAGTTTGTTTCGAAGCGATATCTATTTTAAAAAAATTGTTTTTAGTTGGAAAATTTTTCTTATAAGAATATTTAAGATTATCTATTCCTACAAAATCTAATTTTGATTTTTTTAATGCATAGGATAATTGAGAGCCGATATACCCTGTGCACCCTGTTAATAGTATCATATTGATTATAATGTTCACATAAGTTAATTAATTATAAATGAAATACAAGTGTAATAAACTTTATAATAAGATTACAAAAATTTAAAAAATGGAGTCTTTTAATCTAAATAGAAATGACTAATTTATCAGAAAAACTTTTTTTTATCTTTTTATCAATTATACCATTATCTATTATTATTGGACCATCAGTATCTTTAGTTAATTTTATCATTTTAGGCTTAATATATTTATATTTTTTTTTTAAATTTAATCATTATGATTTTTTATTGAAAAATAATACAATTAAAATTATAATATTATTATATCTTTATCTTATATTTAATAGTTTAATATCTCTTAATTTAGAGATTGGTGCATCCAGAAACTTTGGTTTTTTAAGATTTATTTTATTATTTTTATCTATAAATTATTTATTTTACATTAATCAAAAAACTAAAAAAATATTCAATGTCTGGGCAATAATTTTTCTAATTTTTATTTTTGACGTCTATTTTGAAAGAGTCTCTGGAGCCAATATCTTTGGATGGGGTGCAATTTCTTTAGACGGGGTTAAACTGCCTCATGGAACTAGAGTTGTAAGCTTTTTTAAAGATGAGCCAATAGCTGCCGCTTTTATAAATGGCTTTATATTTCTAATATTGGGGCAAATATTGGACATTTTAAAAAATCAAAAATTCAGAAACATAATATTTTTATTTACACTATTAATATTCTTCTTTTCAGTATTAATTACAGGTGAAAGATCAAATACTATAAAGGCTGCATTTGGTTTGTTATTGTTTATATACTTAATTGATTTTTTTGACTTAAAATCAAAATTAATTTTTCTAATTATATTACCAATTATAGTTATAACAACAGTATTCAATTCTGACTATCTTAAAAATAGATATTATGGTCAAATTTTTTCAAAAATTTTTACAGAAGAAA
>MDTB01237185.1_pt1 | contig 14007 bp, 14 predicted proteins | sample 811161 | NCBI WGS metagenome assembly MDTB01 (sample SAMN05326650, study PRJNA326480) | marine metagenome | isolation source: seawater | place: Mediterranean Sea | collected 2009
ATTGTTGCTGAAAAACTTGGCAATCATTGGGTGTCAGCGTACTTGGTGGATACTGGGAACGGATTGGTTCTAATCGATTCCCTTTATGGCAAATGGCTTCCCGGCTTGATTCGTAAGATCGAAGCGCTTGGTTTCGATCCGCAAAACATCAAGTATGTCGTCAATACTCATGGCCACTTCGACCACGCCGGTGGCTCAGCCTTATTCCAAAAAGTCTTCGGCTCGCGCATTGTCATGACCGAGCTAGATTGGGACTTAGCGCTGACAGAACCGCCGCTGTCCCAAGTGGCAATGCCATTGCCGACCAAAGACATCGTCGCAAGCGATGGCAACGTAATTGTTCTTGGTGATAATAAATTTACGCTGCTGCAAACCCCAGGGCATACCGAAGGGGTGCTATCAGTGGTGTTTACGGTGAACGATGGCGATGCTCGTCATCAGGCCATCATCTTAGGAGGTGTCGGGCTTAATTTTGGCAGCGTGTCGCGCACCGAAACGTATATCCGCAGCCACCGCCGATTGCAGTCGATGCAAAACGACATCTCGGTAAGCTTGCCCAACCACACTCATATTGGAGATCTTTTTGCACGCCGGGACAAACTGGCAATCCGCTCTACAAGTACGGCCCACCCCTTTGTGGATCCGCTGGCCTACCGCGCAAAGCTAAAAGAAGTTTTAGCTGCTGCGGAAGAAAAGTTAGCATTAGAAAAGGCCGGCGCCGCACCCCCAGATATCAATTATTTGATTGAGGCTTTTATCCCTCATTAGAGACCTTCGGTAATGAAACATCTCCACAACGTAATTTGGCCAATGAATCCCAGCCACGTTCACCTACAAATAGGCGTGTTGCTTATGCTCGCTTTAATCAGCAGCCAATGCATCGCGAGCAATAATGTGCAAACAATGCCGATGGAAGGCGAGTGGATCGTCAACGTCGCAGAAACAGATCTGCTTCGCGAAGACCTTGACGAGAAAACCCAGCTGATTCAAAGCCCGGGGAAGATGCAGATTTCGGTAATGGGAATTCCGTTACCAGGAGGAGGGGGAACGCAAAAGCGCGGTCAATCCCCGCTTACCGCCAAGGAACCTTCGGTGTTGCTTTGCCAAAGCATGGTACTGAAAGCACAGCGAGAACGAATAGAACTGAGTTATCCCGACCTCAGCGGTATTGAAGCTAAGGAGACCCTGCGCAAAGGCCATTTTCGCGGCCGAGACACTAAGTGGAGCACTCGAAAAATCGAGCAAAAATACAAAACCACTGAGCGTAAAGTAAGCAAATCTTGGTCCATCCGGCCCGACGGACGGTTACTGGTGGTAGTAACTATCAAAGCATCAGGCAGTAAAAAACGAACCTATCGTCGAGTTTTTGATCGGGTGCCGTCTTAGCTATTAAAAATGATTGAGGTGACCGCATTGTCTTTACTGCCAGACGCTGCCTGTGAGTTTCGCTTTATCTTAAGTGGGGGGCCAGGGGGTCAACACGTCAACAAAACATCATCGGGTGTTGAGCTGCGCGTGGATATTGCGCAGCTTAACTTGGCGCCCATGCCGCTGCAGCGACTTCAGCAAGCCCAAGGCAAGCGCATCAGCAAAAGCGGCGTCTTAGTCGTGCAGGCGAGCGCCCATCGTTCTCAGCACAAGAACAAGCAGGATGCGATTAGTAGGGTAGAGCGAATGCTTGCGGCGGCTTTCACCCGACCTAAGGTGCGCATTGCAACGAAGCCGAGCAATTCGGCGAGGAAAAAACGCGTAGATAGTAAGAAACGGCGTGCAGACACTAAATCTGCACGAAAACCCCCTAATTGGTAAGCAAGTTTACTGGCCTAAGCGGCGCTCGCGTTCAACGAGGAAATCTACTACTTCAAGCATTTGCTCGTTAGACCCAGCCATGCGGGCATCCACTCGATATTTGCCATCAACGATCATGGTGGGCACACCAGTAACACCGTATGCGCGCGTCTTCGCGTCGCCCTGCATTACGCGGCTTTTAGTTGAGAAAGAGGTAAACGCCCTCTGGAAGTCAGCTTCAGGCACTCCCGCACTGGTAGCAAACAGGTTAGCCATAACGGCAGTGTCCCGAAGGTCAAGTCGTCTGACGTGGAGCGCTTCGAACAAAGGGCCGTGCATCTCTTGGGTAACCCCAAGAGCACGAGCGGTGTAAAAAGCCTGAGCCAATAGCGCCCAATCTTGGGAAAACACGGCAGGGACGCGGTTAAATTCCACATCCTCCGGTCGTTCTGCTTCCCAGCGACTCAACAAAGGGTCAAAGCTATAGCAGTGAATGCATAGGTAGGAAAAGACTTCGACTACCTCTACTCGCCCCTCTTCTATACCGGTTGGTACTGGCACATCGATGCGCTGGAAGTGAGTGCCTTCAATAAAGGCCTCCGCAGCCTGGCTCCATGCTGGAGTGAGCACTACAGCGCACAGACCGAGTATCCCGATTAACTGGCGCTTGCCATATTTTCCCGCCATCGCCCTAAGGCAGCTGATAACTTTTCCCATAACCAAACCTAGGCGACTCGCCGTTGTTTTCTGTGAAGCTATTCTAGGCCAACAAGGTAATCCGCAAGGATGGCAATTTCACGATCTGAGAGTCCGGCAGCTACCCCCCGCATCATACCGCCAAAGGCTTCGTCGGATGCGCGCACGCCTTCACGATACGCGGTGAGTTGCGCTATCGTGTATCCCGCAGATTGTCCGCCGATCGCAGGAAAACCAGCCTGGGCATTGCCAACGCCACGGGGACCATGGCAAGAACTGCACGCGGCTACCCCTTTTGCAGCGATTCCGCCCTTATAAATTTTTCGCGCTTCAGCAATATTCTCATCGCTACCCACAGCCTCACCAGCCTTGCTCGGCAACGACGCATAGTAGGCAGCTAAATCAGCAAGATCTTGTTCAGATTTGCCAATCAGTTGGGCGGTCATAAGAGCAACATCGCGAGCGCCGGATTGGAACATCTCTAGCTGCCGAGTTAGATATTTTTCGTTTTGCCCCGCAAGGTTGGGGTAGGAAGGGTCGATAGCTGTCGCCCCATCCTGACCATGGCACGCGGCGCAGGTCACTGACTGCGCTTTCCCGGCAACCGGGTCGCCTGCGGCGTGAATATGGAGAGAGGCCCCTGCTAACAGGACTAAAACAACTAACCTGGAAATGCCATTGCTAAGACTCATGGTTGACGCGTTTCCTATATCTGTTCGGTATTACAATGTTGCGATTCAATCGCCACAGCGCATGATGGCGCTACTTAAGTTGCGGATCGATAGCTGATTTATGCTTCTTGAGACTTGTCCAATAAGCCGCGCATTCATTTGAGCTTGGATACTTGCCGAGCTGTCGGGCACCGCAGTGATACACTTACTATCAAGCAACCGTATCGACCAGCTACCAATTGGCCTCACCGCAACAGCGTGTAAAGAAGCGACGGGATTATATACAAGATGAAAGAGAATGTGTCTCTACCTGAACGACTTGAAGCGACCTTTCTGACCAGTTCACCCGACCTGCGGCGCTGCCCACCGAAGACTGGCGCGGAGGTGGCCTTTGCAGGCCGATCAAACGCGGGCAAATCGTCAGTACTTAATCAGTTAACCGGCAATCGTCGCACCGCCAAAGTCAGTAAGACACCAGGGCGAACCCAGCTGCTGAACTTTTTTGACGTCAGAACAGGTGGGAGGTTGGTTGACTTACCTGGGTACGGTTATGCAAAAGCAGGCAAGGAGGCTCAAAAGTCTTGGCAAAATTCCGTTAACCACTATCTGTCATACCGAGACACGCTAGCTGGCGTAATTCTCGTAACCGATATTCGCCACCCCAACCAACCGTTTGATAAGGACCTACTCGCCTGGAGCGATTCGAGCGAGTTACCAGTACATGTGCTGCTCAATAAGGCCGACAAATTAAGTTTTGGTGCACAAAAAAAGGCTTTGCAGGCTGCGCAAAAAGCTACCAAGCAATATGAGCTTGTGACCATGCAATGTTTTTCAGCGCTGCGCGGCATTGGCAAAGAGGAGCTAATCCTTAGACTACTGGGATGGCTAGCCATTGATATGGGCGCGCACCACGATGAGGCTCCGGATAAGGTTCCTCAACAAGATAAGCCGTAACACTGATTCGGTACAACCATCGACCCTCATGCGACATTGTTAATGAGCTTCATCCCAATTTTGCCCGACGCCAGTATCTACCACTAAAGGAACACTTAGCTTAGCGGCGCTAGACATTAGCCTCACCGCCTCTGCGGTCACAGACTCAATCGCCGTTTCATGCACCTCGAAAACCAACTCGTCGTGAACTTGCATAATGACCTTCGCCTGTACAGGTTCGCTATGCAGCCAATCTTGAATCGAGATCATCGCAAGCTTAATGATATCGGCTGCGGTTCCTTGCATAGGCGCATTAATCGCCGTGCGTTCCGCCGCCTGGCGACGAGGCACGGCCTTGGCGTTGATTTCGGGCAAATACAGTCGCCGACCAAACACCGTTTCAACATACCCTTGCTCTGCAGCAATACCCTTGGTTTCTTCCATATATGCTAGTACGCCAGGGTAACGGGCAAAGTAACGATCGATATAGTCTTGGGCTAACGTGCGCGATATGGCCAGCTGTTTGCCTAACCCAAACGCCGACATGCCGTAAATCAAACCAAAATTGATCGCTTTAGCGCTGCGTCGCTGTTCGTCGGAAACGGCCTCTGGCTCGACACCAAACACCTCACTGGCGGTAGCACGATGGATGTCTTGATTCTCGGCAAAAGCAGCATTGAGACCAGGGTCTTGGGACAAATGCGCCATAATGCGCAATTCTATTTGCGAGTAATCTGCCGCCATGATCACGTGCTCTGGCGGCGCAACGAAGGCTTGTCGGATGCGCCGTCCCTCGGCGTTGCGAATCGGGATGTTCTGTAGGTTCGGGTCTGATGAGGAGAGTCGCCCGGTCGCAGCTACAGCCTGGTGATAGGAGGTGTGCACTCGACCCGTGTCTACATTAATGTCTTGAGGCAGCTTATCGGCGTAAGTGGACTTTAGTTTCGCCAATCCTCGATAAGACAGCAAAGTAGCTGGCAGAGGATAATCGCGGGCCAAATCCACTAAGACTGGTTCCGCGGTAGATGGCTTGCCTCCAGGTGTTTTTTTCAGCACCGGCAGACCCAACTTATCGTAAAAAATCGTTTGCAGCTGTTTTGGACTATCGAGGTTGAATTGTTCCCCTGCTTGTTGCCACGCTTCCTTGGTGAGCTCGGCTAATCGATCGGTGAGCTCAGCGCTGTGCTGTTTTAGCATCCGCCCGTCCACTAAGGCACCATTGCGCTCTACCTCTGAAAGAATACGTACCAGCGGCATATCGATGTTATCGAAAACGTGGGCCAAGGCTGGCTCGGATTGAATCTGCGGATACAAGCAATGATGCAGTTGCAACGTGATGTCTGCATCTTCCGCTGCATAGTCCGATGCTGTTTCCAGCGGCACTTGATTAAAGGTCAGCTGTTTTGCCCCTTTACCCGCAACGTCTTCGAAATGGATGGTTGCACGATCTAGGTAAAAAGATGCCAGGGCGTCCATATTGTGACGCGTCGCAACGCTATTCAGAACATAGGATTCAAGCATGGTATCGAAGATTGGCCCGCGAATAGCCACGTCATAACGCGCAAGCACGCTCATGTCGTATTTTAGGTTTTGGCCAATCTTGGCAATATTTTCATTTTCCAGCAGCGGCTTAAGCGCGCATAAAGCCACTTCCAGTGATAGTTGATCAGGGGCACCAGGATAATCGTGGGCTACCGGCAGGTAGGCGGCTCGGCCTGGCTCCACTGCAAAGCAGAATCCAACCAGCTGCGCTTCCATATAATTAATGCTGGTGGTTTCTGTATCAATTACAAAAGCTTCCGCGGCGGCTAACTCATCTACCCAAGCCGCTAAATCCTGTTCACTTAAGATCAGCTCGTAATCGCCTTTTTCTGGGAGCTTAATAGGCACATCGGCGCCGTCATCTGCTGCTGTTGAACCAGACAGCGATACGGATCCACCGGTTAGAACAAATTCGTTTTCTGTTACCTCCGCCAGCCAGGCTTTAAACTCATACTCTCTAAAATATTTTGCCAGCAGGGCATTATCCGGATCGCTGGGACGAAGTTGAGCTAGGCTGGTCGGCAATTCTACATCGCATTTGATGGTAGTAAGAGCTTTCGACAACGGCAATTGCTCTAGGTTGTCGCGCAGTGATTCTCCGACTTTGCCAGTTATCTCGTCGGCTCGTTGGATCAGCTCATTCAACGTCCCGTATTGACCCAGCCACTTCGCAGCGGTCTTAGGTCCCACCTTTGGGACCCCTGGGATGTTATCTGCGGTATCTCCCATGAGCGCCAAGTAGTCGATGATGGCTTCGGGAGGCACGCCATACTTCTCCTGCACCCCTACGGCATCCAACGCTGTATCAGTCATTGTATTCACTAGCGACACGTAGTCCGTCACTAGCTGCGCCATATCTTTATCGCCAGTGGAGATAACTGTGTGTCGCTGCTGCTCGCTGGCTATACGAGCGTAGGTGCCAATCACATCATCGGCCTCCACCCCTTCGATGCAGATAAGGGGTAGGCCCATAGCCTTTATGATTTCATGAATAGGCGCAATTTGTTCGCGCAAATCGTCTGGCATAGATGCGCGATTAGCTTTGTATTGGGCATACATATCATCGCGAAAAGTCTTACCAGGAGCGTCAAATACAACCGCTAACTCAGATTCAGGATAATCTTTAGCAAGCTTTCGCAGCATGCTCACGACGCCTCGAATTGCTCCTGTCGGCGCACCGTTCGAGCTGCGCAAATCCGGCAGCGCATAGTAAGCTCGAAACAAATAGGACGAACCGTCAACCAAAACCAAAGGCGGCTGTTCGTGGGCGGAATTCGAGGTTAAATTATCGGCCACGGTCACACGTCCACCTAATTACACGGCCGATGATTATGTACCCAAGCCCTGCAAGTCCGCCAGCATGGAAACTCATAGAAACTAAACACCGTGTTGAACTTCCTAGCGGGGTGCACTTTGCAGCCGTCAGCAAGCGCCAAAATATGCCCAAGATCGTTCTCAGGAAACTCAGACACCCCATTAAACTGGGCGTTGCAGTAATGCTTAGCTGCCTGATGCTCGCACCAATTGCGACTCTAGGCACGTCCGCAAACCGTGGGCCCGACGTGATTATCGTTGCCGAAAAAAATCGAATGATCTACGAGTTTCGTCAGAACGGGCATCTAAGGATGATTCGTGTGGTACCTAACGTTGGGCGTCCGTATTACCTTGTTCCCCGAGATCCAACCAATAGTGATGGGGACCTGCGCAGGGTCGAATCCTTGGTGCCCTCTTGGGTGTTATGGGAGTTTGACTAAGGCCCAACCCGGGAAGAGCACCTCGATAACCGACATATGCCCAGCAACTATTACCAACGTTACCTTTAATATCAGACCCTCTGGAGTTGGCAGTACCCGTGCATCTGCTAATTAACTAGCTCTTCAAAAAAGAGCGCCGCCAGTTCATGGCGACCTTGTACGTTGGCTTTTTCGTAAACGGCTGATGATTGATGGCGAACGGTTTTCTCCGACTTTCCCCTCACTTTGGCAATTTCGTAATTGCTCAGCCCTTTGACTAACAACAAAGCAATTTCTTTCTCTGTTGGCGTGAGTCGCCATTCATCAAATTGGCTATCAATGGCAGCGAAGAAGGCCTTTTTGGAGTCGTACACTTGGTTGGATAACGTCAGCGCTTGTTTGTTAATTATTTTTAGCTACTTAGTCAGCAGGGAAGCCTGCTTACTGCGCTGCCGAATATCTCTCACCAAATAAAGAAAAACCGATAGAGACAGCAAAATTAGCACCCACTCTTGAACGAGGTGCTGAATTTCCACTTGGTTGACAGAATCCACATACAAATCGAATACTTTGAGAATAATAAGTAATGCAAGTACAAGTGATATGACTTGATCTTTTTTCATTTTGATCGGATCGTAATTTGATAAAGCCTGCGGATTTGTGTTGAGAGCAGCGTTAGCCGCGCAAATCAGCGTCTTTCATGAAGCGATTGACGTGTTTTACACGATTACAACTTTTAGTTCTGATCACTTGGGATATGTGCATCGCCGAAATCTAGTCATCTACGGGCCATGGCTTCCGATAAAAAAGGCTAAACAAACTAACATATGAAAACGCCGAGGAAGATGAAGATCAACTCTCGGCAAATTCATCTTCCGCAGGTTCCGCAAGAAATCAAGACCGCAACCTAACAAGGATCCGTAATTAATTACACCTCTATTCTATCAAGCTGTCGAAGCGGTCTCGTTATAGGTGAGGGATTAACAATCAATCATCGAAGTAGTCTTCAATTTCAGCCTCAAAGGCTTGGATATAGGCATTATTTTTCCATACTCCCTCTACCTCAACCCGAGTGCCTACCGTTATTGCGCTCATAAATTGTGCCGCCGAAACATATCGATCGTTCCACTCCAACTCGGTGTTGCTGTCTATACGTATTTCAAAGCCGTTAAGAGCAAAGGACTGATTTGCTATAAGAGCCGTGACTTTCCCTTCGAGCTCCACATAGCCAACACCAATGAAATTATTATCTGAGTACTCATCGCTTGTTCCATCTTCATCAGAGCCAATATGCTCATAGTCATCTGAATCTGAGTTCGGTTCGCTCGAATCAAATTGGTCGGTTGAGGTGCCCGAATAATCTTCAAGCTCAGCCTTATACGCCACAAAACCGCTGACTTCGTCATAGTGGCCCTCAACTTCAATACGAGTATTTAGCTTAGCGGCAAGCATCGAAAAAAACTCTTGAGCACTCACCAACCGATCATCAATTAGATAACGCCCACTATCAGAGACCGTGATTTGCAGACCATTTACGGTAAGTTGTTGACTGGCCGCATCAAAACTACTGGCGAAACCTTCAATTTCCCATTCTTCGTGAAATTCATTCTCTGACTCTCGCTCGATACGTTGAATCAGCATGGTGTTGGAAGCGGAAGTCGAGAAAGCGATTTCTACCCGGTCATAAAGCGCCAAACTAGAAAAACCAAAGTATTTGTCATTGTCATCCTCAAATCGAGTCGTCGCGGTGAATGAGTATGATATCCCGTTAACTACAATCGTCTGAGCTGCCTGATCAATTGCGCTGATTACGCCTTTGGTAGTCCCATCATGGTCTATGTATGAATTTTTAAATTCGATTTGATAGATCATTTTTGTTGTTGGGTTGACGTATATCTCGACAAAGTCCTGTAAGGCAATTGCGTTTGAACCAATGAGAACGGTATTGGTATCTAAAAGATACTTAACACCGTTGACGGTCAGGGTTTGGGCGGTCGCGTCATAGGCGCTGATATATCCCTCGATTTCAACTCTAGAAATCGTTTGGTCGGTTAGCTCCGTGTAATAATCGTCATTATTGAACTTGAGTTCTGTCGCATAGATAACGCCATTACTTATAGCGCCAGATATTCTAATCACATCACCTTCTTGTAGCTCAGCGACGGCAATTGATGAATAATCGACAACTAAATTATTTAGCATAAACGTGCGAGTGTCCCGGTCTAAGTTACGCACTTGCCCTACGGTATACTGATAATCACTTTCTAATCCGTCGTCATCTAGCTCGATGTATGTCGCAATGAATTCGCTGTTAGCGTTTAAGTAACCACTTACTTCGATTCGATCATCTATGCTTAGGGATGCTTCGGTAATACCAATAAAGTGGGTTAAGTCATTATATTGCACGGTAGTTCCAGCAACAGAGAGTTGGTTGTTGTTGCGGTCGATCGCCGAAATTAGACCCTCAATGTCGTTATAATAGTATATCCCGAGCGCTTAGGACGACTCACTGCCATTGCCATTAATAACCATGGTTACTTTCATGCCTACCGATAAGGCATCAATAGATGCTTCAGATTGGCCATTTACCGTGAAGTAGCTGTTGTCGGTGGCATAACGCTGCCCGTCAATATATATGCTACCAAAACCCGTAATGACTCCTGTTTTGACCACATTGGAGGAGGTGGTGGTTTGTAAGGAGTTACCTGCCGGTGGGTCGTCGATACTCGTGGAATTTTGCCCGCCACAGGCCAGCAACAGGTTTGCTGCCGAGAGTGCGACAATAATGTTAAGCAATTTCATCTTTCATCCTCAGGATAAATGTAAACGCTACTGGTATAGCCATTTCCATGTATCTGTTCTATGGGTGGAAAGACCTATTCGGCTAAATTACTGATGTTAAACAATATATGTGTATACAAAAGAGGCAGAATAACGTTTCGCGAGGATGGAGAAGCGCAGCCTGCCTTCTTGCGGTGCTGGTCAAGCATCTAAAGCTCAAAGCGGGTCACAGCGAAGGGTGATATTTTGGAGGTGTGCGGAAAGGGCTGGATTCTCGTCATTCGCGTTCAAAGGCTAAGGACTAATTTCGATAGGTCAACCAGCGAGCAGGTGCGCGAACATTCCGTGGGCTAAAGCTGTGGTGCTGCGCTCAGGGCAGCCCAGAGGTTTTCTATGACAATGAGCCCACCTGCAGCAAGTAAACGCCAAAATACTGATTTTCATCCTGCCATACGTCAAGGCATGAAAATCCTGCTCGGTCAGCTAGAGCAATAAACTCTGTCGGCAAATACTTGTAGGAACTTTCTGTGTGCATCAATTCCCCTTTGGCAAACTCAAACAAGTTGCCTTGAATAGCCACCGTCTGAGCTGACTTGCTGCGCAAGAACATGTCAATACAACCCTGGTCTTGGTTATAGCGTGCTACATGCTCAAACGCCGAGCTTTCGAAATCGGCACCTAATTTATCGTTCAAGTGGCTCAACAGATTGAGATTAAAGCGTGCAGTTACTCCTGCACTATCGTCGTAGGCTGCCTCGAGAACTTGAGGGTCTTTCTTACAATCCACTCCAATCAACAGATAACTGCCCAAGTCTAGACTGTCTGCAACTCCATCCAGAAAGGCTTGAGCCTTATCCGGCGGGAAATTACCGATACTCGAACCTGGAAAGAATCCCACCTTGGTATATTTTTCGAGACGATCCGGTAAGGCTATTGGTTGAGTAAAGTCCGCGCAAAGTGGGAAAACATCGAGGCTGGTGAAGTCCTTTGCAAGCCTCTCAGCACCCGCCAGTAAGTAGTCGCGAGAAATATCAATGGGCATGTAAGCATCCGGGGACAGGGCACCGATCACTCGACGAATTTTGACACTAGAGCCGCTACCATATTCGACAATACACAGGTTTTTGCCTAGCAACTCTTTTAGTGCTGGAAGATACCGGTCTAGGAGCGCCAGCTCCGTTCGCGTTAGATAATACTCAGGTAACTGTGTAATTTCCTCGAACAGTCGTGACCCCACCTCGTCATAAAAAAACTTCGGCGATAATGACTTTGATTTTTGGTTTAGCCCAACGCAAACCTCTTCCAGCACATCTGCTGTTTCAGGCTGCTGCTCATACATTTTTAGCAGGCTTCCCGGATTAGCTGTCATGGGTCTTGGGCCAGTCTGATTCCGGTGAACTGCCAGCAGTCGGCCGGGTAGAAAAAGTTTCGATACGTATGGCGTATATGATCCTGGGCACTCGCACAAGAACCCCCGCGAAGCACCAACTGCCCACTCATGAATTTACCATTGTATTCACCCAAAAGGCCCGGTAACGGGCGGTAACCCGGATAGGGCCCATAGCTGCTAGACGTCCACTCCCAAACATCGCCGAACATTTGCCTTCCTCCAGACGCTGCCGCTCGCGGATGAAAAATATTGGCCTCGGCAAAGTGCCCCGCTACCGCAAAATCTTTAGCTGCCCACTCCCACTCTACTTCGGTTGGCAACCTCGCGCCCGCCCAAGTAGCGTAAGCAAAAGCCTCATAGGCACTTATATGCACCACTGGCGCGCTTAGTTGTAGAGGTGCTAAGCCTTGGTCCAGCCGATATTCAAGCCAACCTTCGCTGCCACGATCATGCCAATACAAAGGGTGGCAGGGCCTACCGTTTTTCAGCGCAGACCAACCTTCAGAGAGCCACAAATCGGATCGTTGATAACCACCAGCGTCTATGAATGACAAATAGTCTGCATTAGTAACCAACCTGTCGCTCAATCGGTAGGGCGCCAAAAACACTCGGTGGCGTGGCGTTTCATTGTCAAAGGCAAAACCACCTTCGGATCCAATCTCCACCAAACCAGGGTCGTAGGAAGACCATGTTGGCTGCGTCGATATCGGACCATCTTGTTCAGGGGACTCTGATAGGGGAGGCGCTTTAGCAAATGATGGATAAAGAGGGTTGTGACCAAAGTTATATTTGATATCGGTGATCAACAACTCTTGATGCTGACGCTCGTGATGCAGCCCCATCTCCACAATTTCCGCCACGTTATCGTCATCGGTGATCGCATCATCACCAAGCAGGCCCTCAACCGCATGATCCACATACTCGCGATAAGCAAACACCTCGCTCAAGGTCGGTCTAGACAGATGACCACGCCGCGGCCTGGGAAATGGTTCGCCCACGCCGTTGTAATATGAGTTGAACAAGTGTTCAAAAGCATGATTAAACGGCCGGTAAAAAGGCAGTCGGGGTTTTAATAAAAAAGTTTCAAAAAACCAGGTGGTGTGGGCGAGGTGCCACTTCGGTGGGCTCGCATCGTCCATGGGCTGAACGAGGTAATCTTCGACCTCTAACGAGCTGCACAACGACAAGGACCGGTTTCGCACATCACGGAATGATTTCGCGACCCGCAATCTCAGCGCGGCAGAGCTGATTTGTTCACCAGTAGGGGGTTGAGCCAAGTGAGGCTCAGAACCAGGTTGCATGACACTCCTAAAACTGGGCGGCTAACGTTTGGAACGACAGCCTAATTGTCTCAGCATCGTGCGGCAACTTAATGAAGCCGTGATAATGGCCGCGAGGATTAATAATTACGATATTGCCGGTGTGATCGATGGTATAGCGCTGCTCTTGAGGGATGTCGTCTGCGCCGACACTGCTAAGAGGCACTTTGGCGAAAGCCACGTTAACCTGATCCGTTAGGGTGACAAGAGCATCACGCTCGCCAGTAACGCCAAGAAAGCGCGATGAGAAAGCCTGAGCGTACGTTCCTAATGGCTCTAACTGGTCTCGTTCAGGATCTAACGAGACCATTACGCCTTTAAATTGATCTGCCATCTCCGAGGCTGAGGCGTGTAACTGCTGATCCACCTGCCCGAGCACTGACATTGATGTAGGGCAAATGTCTGGGCAGTTAGTGAATCCAAAGAAAATGAAACTCCAGTGGCCTTCAAGTGCTGCATTATCAAATTGATTACCGAGGTGATCAGTGAGCTCAAACTCAGCCAACGCTCGAGGTCTAGGTAGAATGAACACTCCCTTACTGCGCATTGCCTCTGCAGACAGCTGCGGTGTTCGGGTAACGCTGATCACAAACATCACCAACACTATGGTGATAAAGAATAAGCACAGGCCTACCGTGCTGCGAATGCTACTCATGCGCTTTGCACCGAAAGTGGCGTCATTTCTATCACTGGGATTACCGCTTGGGGACCGATCAACAGGTAGTGATCTACCAGTAGCACCGCAAATAACGCGCCCAGATAGATAATGGAATACCTGAACATTTCTCTTGGGGCACGCGGATTGTTATTCCGATAGAGGACAATCGCCCAGTAAAGAAACCCGCCGCCCAGGGCCAAAGCCCCTGCTAGGTAAATCGGCCCAGACATCATAATGACAAACGGCAATACCGACGCCACTAGCAGCAAAATGGTGTAAAGCAATATATGCAACCGAGTAAATGCTTCCCCATGGGTCACCGGTAGCATGGGCATATCAACTGACGCATATTCTTCTTTGCGCTCGAGCGCCAACGCCCAGAAATGCGGTGGGGTCCAGGCAAAAATTATTAGCACCAAGAGCAAACCGCCGGGATCAATACTGTTGGTCACAGCAGTCCAACCAAAAAGCGGCGGCGCGGCACCAAACAGCCCTC
>MDTB01076572.1_pt1 | contig 14006 bp, 14 predicted proteins | sample 811161 | NCBI WGS metagenome assembly MDTB01 (sample SAMN05326650, study PRJNA326480) | marine metagenome | isolation source: seawater | place: Mediterranean Sea | collected 2009
TTACAGACTCTGCATTGTCAATATCACTACATATGGCCAATCCGCAATTGTAAGGGAAGGGAAACTTTCGAATCTTTAATTTCACTTTGAGGTTTTAATTATTTTTGCAGGATTACCAGCAACTACCGAATTACTTGTAACATCGTTTGTAACGACACTTCCAGCACCTATGGACGAATCAGCCCCAATTTTAACCCCGGGGAGTATATTAGAATGTGCGCCAATCCTAACATTTGAGCCAATTTGAACATCTCCACTGTGGCCCGAGTGTATTTCTTGGGGGTTATCTTTTGACTCTGAAAAAGCCTCTGTGGTAATAAAAACATAAGGACCAATCATCGTATTATCCCCAATCGCGACTTTGGATTTTGGCCCCGCATATATGTGTGAACCGTAGCCTATAGAAATATTTTGTCCAAGAAAGATATTATCTGGGTAATTACCAAAACGAACTGTTGGATTAATATCTACAGATTTGCCAATTCCCCCTAACCTATTTTGAGACCAAACATTACCTACAAGAAATGATGTGAATAGATAGTACGACTGTTTCCAAAATGTAAAAGAAAAAATAGCAGCAAATTTATTGAAACGGCTCATTTATTATATCTCCAACCGGATAAATTTTTTTTAATTAAACTTGATAATAAATCAAGATCTTGTTCGAAAAATTGACTAAGGTACAATATTAGCTCCTTATCCAACATTGACAAAGAATTTTCTCTTATATTTAGCTTATGTATCTTATCAGCTAAACCCAGGCTAGTAGAAAACCCCATTTTATTTTTTAATCCAACAAGTCGATTTGTTAGTGTGGTAAAAGATGAGTTATACAGCGATTTAGTTTTATTATATTTCTTATAAGTCTTTAATGGTCTGGGATTAACATTGAGAAATGCAAGAATAGACATATGCTCTTTTTCAGTCGATTTAACAAAATCATCGAATAGTAAAAAAAATATTTTCTTTCTGTCAACGACTGAAAGTAATTTCTTTACTTGTTTACCAAGTTTAGCAATTTCACCATACGCCAACAATTTTTTATCTGGACATGCTGCAGGAACTTTATAACCTTTCATTCTTTTGCTCTGCAAATCCCAGGCACTCACAAAGTTTGATTGTGTTTCACCAAAAACTTTCATAGCTAATTGATGATACGTATGAGCAATGTCAATGGGGTTTCTTAGCATGACTATAAATTTTGCATCCTCATTAAACCTCAAAATATTTTTAACTGCAATTTCTGAATAAAGATATAGCGTCGAAGCCTCACCGATTTCTTTTATATTCTCCTTACCATAATCATTAGTGAAACAGTTTAAATATCTATCAAGATCACTTACGCCCCCATTGTTAATATCATTGCTAAAGTAATGCGGCTCTTTAGGTTTTGACATGATAATATTAGGATGCAGAGTTAAATACCTATATAACGATGTTGTACCACACTTAGGAGCACCTATGATAAAAAAGCTAGGTTTCAACTTTTAAATATCGATCTAAGGTTTGGAATATTTATAATTTTGAGAATTACTGTACCCACTACATATGCTAACATTGCAGAAACATTAATGATTAACAAGTCTTCAAAAATACAAAACAAGAAAAATCCTACTGCTAGAGACAGTACAACAAATATAATTTTTTTAAGCTCTAGCTTTACTGGTATCAATCTGACATTTATAAAATACATAGAAAATGCCATGACCATGAATGATATGCAGGTCGAGTATGCTGCACCCATTGCCCCATACATTGGTATAAGAAAAAAACATAAAAAGATATTTGTAATTGCGCCAATTAATCTAGTCCAGGCTGCATATTTTGGTAAATTTTTCAAAAACATTCCTGGGGTTTGAAGCAAATAAAACCCATAAAAAAAATAACTTAAAGCAACTACAGGTATTATTTCTAATGATTTAATAAACTCGGGACCAAAAAACGATACGCCAAAAACTTTTATACTCATTAAATCATCGACAAAAAAAAGTAAGCCCAACCAGAAAAAGCCAAGAATTGAAAGTACTATCGTAATTATCTTTGGATATAAATCTCCATTGTAAAAGTCGGCTTTTTTACCTAGAAAATATGGTTGCCACCCCATGTTAAATGCATTTGCAATTAGTAGCATTAACACACCAACCTTATAGCCAGCACTATAAATACCCACTGTTTCTAGGTTAGTTAGAATCTTTAATATGTATCTATCTGCAACTTCCATTAACATAGCAAATAAGCCTGCGGGGAGGAAGGGAATTGCAAATTCAACAATTACTCTCCACCGATCTTTAGAAAGGTGCTTTAGATCAAATCGTTTAATGATAAATGGCAAAACTAAAATAAATAAAACTAGCGAGGCTGCAAGGTTGCCTAGAAATACACCTTTAATATTCATTTTGAATGTTAATACAAAAATGAAATTGAGCGTCATATTGATTAATGCATTAAGCATACTAAAGATTATGAAAGTATTTGGTTTGTTTTCTGCTCTGTATCCAAGCATTGGTATGCATGACAAAGAATCAAAAAATATGATTAAGCTCATTATGACTATATAACTAGGTTCAGTAATCCCAAAGAAAATTTGTGAAATATTATCTTTAAAAAGATATGTGATTATGAGGAATGGTATTCCTGTAAATATTAGGGATGATAAAACGTTAGTAAAAACCGTGACCTTATCTTTACCATTTGACATGACATAATTTTTCAAAAAAGCAGCACCCATTCCATAACGAACAATTATGTTCAATAACGGCACAATAGTATAAAATAGAGCAATTATACCGTACTCACTCGGAGTAAATTTATTGGTGTATAGTGGTAAAAGTAAAAATGTAGCAAGCCTACTCAAAATATGGCCGAACCCATACACCAAGGACTGCTTCCCCAATGTTTTTATGGACATAGGGTATTAAAGTCTAATCTCAATTGTATCACGGAAAATTCCGCTCGCACCAAAATTTTCTTTAAATCTTCCCAAACCCATGTTGGGCTCTCCGTCAATTGTAAAAATTCCAAAATCATATATATCGTAGCCATTCTTTATTGCCCAGCCAAATATAAAATGAAATAATAAGTTTACTGATCTTAGATCAGAATAATTTTCATCATGGCTAATGTAAAAGGCTAATAACGCTTTTTTATTGATATGAAAATTAACTACTCCTGAAACCATCATATCATTATAGTAGGCACCAAACAAAGTTATTTCTTTAGGGCAATCTGCTTTAATTTTTTTGAGCTCATCTAAAGTGTGTGTTGGCTTTACACCGTGTCTTGTTTTTAAATTATTTTGTAAAATTTTATAAAATGTATCTAAATCGTCAGATTGCTTGATTTCGATACCGATTTCAGTAGCTTTTCGTATCGACCTTCTATGCGAGGCATGAAAATTATCCAAGATCTGATCAATGGTTTTGTTTAGGGAAAGGATACTTGTCACCTCTCTTTTTTTATATTCAAATCCATGTCTAAAAAATGCAAACTCCATGTAATTTGATTGCTGCTTTTGGTATGGGTGTGGCGGTAATGTTATAATTATACGGTTAAATTTCTGTTCTTTAGCATAAGTTTTTAGCTTTTCAATTACGGATAAAGCATTGGCTAGGGAAAGATTCGCAGGGACAACAAAGGAACCAAATGAGGAACCGGGATGTGAAACTAATGCTTTTTCGCCGTTAAAGTCCTTTTCCGCAGCGGGAAATACTGAAAATAGTTTTCCTCTTTTTATTATAGCCAAGCTATGATCTGCAAATCTTTTTTCTGGATGATAATTAAGAAATTGCTTTAAATGAAACAATGTCCCGTTATTGCTCGAAAGAACAAATTCATCCCATTGATCTGCATTTGAAGCTCTATATCTTTCTATTTTAAGCATTAAAAAAGTTTTTTTAACCTAACACTTATCCAACAATAAAATAACATTGAGTTTTAGTTATTGGATGATGTTCATATATAAATCTAATTTGACGACATAAGATAAAGGATAAAAATTTGAACTATTTAATTGAAAAAGTATTCGCAAGAGAAATTCTCGATTCTAGAGGCAATCCAACTGTTGAAGTGGAGGTCTCTACAAACCTAGGTGTTGTTGGAAGAGCATCTGTGCCCTCAGGAGCATCCACCGGAGAATATGAAGCAATTGAATTACGCGATAAAGATAAGAAACGGTACCTTGGTAGAGGTGTAAAGAAAGCCATTAAGAATGTGAATAATGTAATTGCAAGAAAGGTCAAAGGTCTACAAGTAACCGATCAACAAAATATAGATGATATTATGATTAAATTAGATGGGACCGACAACAAATCTAATCTGGGAGCCAATGCTATACTAGGGGTGTCTTTAGCAACTGCCCATGCGGGAGCACTATCCAAATCAATACCACTTTACCGGTATCTAGCAAACGGGCAAGATAACTATTTGCTGCCATTGCCTATGATGAACATCTTGAATGGGGGGAGCCATGCTGATAATTCAATTGATATCCAAGAATTTATGGTCATACCAGCAAGTGCCAGTTCGTTTTCGGAGGCCTTGCAAATGGGAACGGAAATTTTTCACAGTTTAAAAACCGTCCTCCGATCAAAAAACCTTACCACCTCTGTTGGCGATGAGGGAGGATTTGCTCCAGATTTAAAATCGAATGAAGAAGCTATAGAAGTAATTCTTGAGGGAATATCTAATGCCGGTTTTAACGCTGGGAATGATATTTACATCGGATTAGACGTTGCAGCAAGTGAATTATATGAAAATAAAAGGTATAGTTTATCATCAGAGAATAAAGTACTAGATTCTGATGGAATGATACAATATTTAACAACTCTCGTAGATCAATATCCAATTTTATCGATAGAGGACGGCTTGCATGAAGATGATTGGGAAGGGTGGAAACATTTGAATTATAATTTGGGTAAAAGGGTACAGATAGTTGGAGACGACCTTACTGTAACAAACTTAGAAAGATTAGAACGTTCAATAAGAGAAAAAAGCATAAACGCAATTTTGATTAAACTAAATCAGATTGGTACATTAACAGAAACGATTGAAGCTATTAAGCTGGCAGATAAAAGTAATTTGGGAGCAATTATCTCACATAGATCAGGAGAGACGGAAGATACTACAATAGCGGATTTGTCGGTGAGCATGGGAATGGGGCAGATCAAGACTGGATCTGCGTCAAGAACAGATAGGATCTGTAAATATAACCAACTGCTTCGCATTGAAGAAGAGTTAGGAAAGAGTGCAAAACTCGCAAATATAAATGTAATGAGAAATCAATAATGAGTGTTATGGCATAATGAATAGATCTAATAGTAGTAGCGCCGGGGAAAAGCAATTTTTTGATAACCAAAAGAGGATTGTCAGGGGAGTATTGTTGTTAATATTCTCCGCACTAATGATTGTTTTTATATTTGGCGATCACGGCATTTTTCAGCTTTTAAAATTAAAAAAAGAACGAGAAAATATACAAAAGCATATAACAGAGCTTAGAAAAAACCGAGAATTGTTAACAACAGAGAAAAATCGCCTTGAAAACGATCTTGACTACATCGAAGAGCTAGCTAGGGAAAAATACAGAATGGCAAAGCCTGGAGAAAAAGTATTTAAAGTAATTCCAGAAAATAATTGAAGAGGTGTAACTATTATTACCTTATCATTCCAAAATAAATTTAAATATTCAGTGTCACGTCTTGTTTAACTTTCTCGTTAAGAAAAGCATCTAAATATATCTCAACTCTTCTGTTCACAGCTCTTGCCAACTTTTTATCTTTGAAGTTATTAATTCTACTGACATCAATAATTGGTCGGTGTTCGCCATATCCAAGCGCCGAAAAATATTTTTCAGGCATTCCAGCATATTGATTCATAAGACGAACTACATTTAATGATCTGGCTGCAGATAGTTCCCAGTTACTTGGATAATCTGCACTTGGAGGAAGCTTGGCATCATCAGTATGTCCCTCGCACCTAATTTCAGTATTAAGTTTTGCTCCATGCTGATCAATAATTTTCAGAAAAGCTTTGTGTTCGTCTTTTTTGTAAATATTAATTAAATCAGATTCTGATATTAATTGACCTATTTGGTATATCACTGGATAATATGATGAGTCTATTTCTGCAGAAGTCGACTTGAAAAGATTACCTGTTATCGTTATTTTAATTCCCTTTGATTCTCTTTCAACTAAAATATTATCATAAACAAGTCCTGTGGTCATTTTTTGGTATGTCTCATCTAATAAATTTTCAACTAATGTACTCAAACGCTTTTCGGCATCACTCAACATTACTAATAGCAAAACAAAAAAAGTTAAAAGCAGGGTAACAACATCAGCAAATGTGAGTGCCCAAGCAGTGGACTTTGCTCTTCGTTCATCAATAGTTATCGATTTGTTCGTATTAGGTGCCAAAGCTTAGCTTCTTTCATCTTGATAGCGATATTGGGAAGGGACAAAAGTCATTAATTTTTCTCTTATTAGAACGGGGTGCTCTCTTGCATGGATGCTGATGATACCTTCAACGACAATGTTTTTTAACATCATTTCATTTTCCGACCTTCTTTTTAATTTTCCACCTACTGGAAGGAAAATCATATTTGCAAAAAACACGCCATAAAATGTGGTTATTAATGCCAGGCCCATACCTGATAAAAGTTCTGCAAAACGCTCTGCTACGCTAAAACTAATATCACTTTGGTTATCACCAGATGCAAAGTTGTTCATCATTATTATCAAACCTAAAACCGTGCCAAGCATACCAAATGCAGGTGCATAAGATGCCATATAAAGAAAAAGTTCTTGGCCTGCAATATGCCTGCTATGTATGTTATTCATCTCTAAATTCAAAAACGTTCTTAGCCTTTTTGCATCCCTCTCATTTATTGCAAGTTCAATTCCATTTTTAAAAAATCCATCGCGTATTTTTGGTATATCTGACTCTAGAGATAATAACCCATCTTTTCTTGCCTTGGTGGCTTTCTTAACAATTTCATCTATTATCCCACCGTAGTCATAGTCTTCTCCTTTGAAAACATTTTTTAAAATATTGAATATATTTGATACTGCTTTCATAGGTAGATTAACCATTGTTGCTGCAAAAGTACCTCCAACAACAATCAGTAGTGAATTAAAATTCATAAACCAGTAAATATTGCCTCCACCTGCAATTATACCTGTTGTTACAATAGCAATTCCTGCCAATAGACCAATTAAGGTTCCAAAGTCTGTTGTGCTTTCATTTTTTTGCATTATTTCTCCAACGTCAAAAACTAATCCTTGGTCTTACTTTTGGATAGAAAATGGCTACCTTTATACAAATCCTCTTGCTCCTGATCACTGAGTCTGTCAAATCCTTCATCGTTAATCTTATCGAGAATGCGATTTATATTTTTTTCAACTTGATATTCTTTTGTGTTCTTTTTCTCTTTTTTATATACTTGGTATTCTAAAAAATTTTTCCTTAATCGAAACACTATTTCATTTAAATCTATTGGCTTCTTAATCATAATATATGCAATAGCCATACCTGCAATGTGAGTTATATGACTTACTTGAGAAACATTATTAAATGAAGAAACAAAGGCTATAAATCCAATACCTATTACAAACCAGAGGGATTTTATCGGTATTATGCCATACAAATAAACCCTACGGTTTGGATAAGTAAGTCCATATGCAAGCAACACACCGTAAACAGACCCACTTGCACCTACGACTGGAGTTATTGATTCATAATTAAAAATTAAGGTTACCAATCCTGAACCTATTCCAGTATAAAAGTAAAATTTTACAAAATGTTTTTTACCCCAAAGACGTTCCAATTCAGTACCAAACATCCAGAGTACGAACATATTGATTAAAACGTGCCAAATACTACCGTGGAAAAAGATATAGGTAGCGGGTTGCCAGACCATCAGATCCGACCAGACAAATTTTGGCACAAGACCAAAAAGTGGGAAAAATAAATTTTCTGTTTTAGCTATGGATTGTAACAGAAAAATTGAAAAATTAATCGAAACCAATGTTTTTATAGCCGAGGTAAAAAGTGCGGGCTTATATGAAAATTCTCCTGGGTTTGATTGAAATTGGTATTTCATTAATGTGCTTAATATTAACAAACAATAATAGTATATGATAAAAGAAAATCTTCTGAATTACAAAATCATATAATGATAAGATTTCAATTAAGGATAGCCTTGATAACCTTTTTGAACTTTACATTATTTAGATTCTCACAATGATATTTCAATAAAGTCCATAAATAGCCACTAATAATCTTACTATCTTTATTATTTATCTCATTTTTTGGCAAGTTTTTTATATCTCCTGCCAAAAGAGTAGACAGAGTTGAAATCGTATTTTTATTTCTATGAATATCTGGTAAAACAATTCCCGGGAAATGGCTAATCCCCAAGTCAGGTTTAAACCCTAATTTGTGTAGCAAGGCGCATTCATAAAACCAAAATAGTGTGTTTGGGTTTATTTTATCTTTATCAAGTTCTTGAAAAACATCCACTAGAGTATTAAAAAGAGAAGGATATGGGTCTTGATGTGAGAGGGCTTTATCAGTTATTTCTAGAATTGCCATAGACAAAGTGATAGATCTAAGATTAGATAGAATACTTGACCAATATCCCATAAAGCTAACTTTTGATATAATTTGGAGATCACGTTTAGGTTGATAGTTATAGACTAATTCAACATAGCTTAACGGCTGAAAATGAACGCTTTTAGGAGATTTTGATTTTTTAGCACCCTTCATAATCAAACTTATCTTCCCCTGGTCTCTTGAGAAACACCTCGCTATGATAGATGACTCTCCATAAGAAAAAGATTTTAAGACTATCGCGGGCGTATGTATAACCATTAAAGTAGATTTTTAATATGCTTTAGCAAATATAACTTCATGTTTTGCTTGGGCCCCTGTGAAAATACACTTGAGATTTTTTATATTTTCATCAAATGGAATGCATCTTATAGTGGCAGATGTTTCCTCTTTTATTTTTAGCTCTGTAGACTCCAACCCATCCCATCCACAACGTACAAAGCCTCCATTTTTCATAATCTTTTTAAAATCATTATAATTAGAGATAACATGAGTATTCTTTTTTCGAAATTCTTCTGCTTGGTTAAATAACTCGCTTTGTATTTCGTCAAGCAATTTGGATACTTCCTTACCAACTCTTGACTGATCTGTTTCTAACTTCTTTTTATTATCTCTCCTGGCTAATACGACCGTGTTGTTTTCCATGTCACGTGGCCCAATCTCTAGTCTTAGTGGCACACCCTTCATTTCCCACTCATTAAACTTGAACCCCGGCGAATTATTGGTCCAGTCCTCGTAGAACCTAATCTGCAACATTTTAAGAGATTTAATAATTGGTGCTAAATATAATTTTAGCCTTTTTGATTCTTCTTCAGTTTTTACGATTGGTATTATTACTAGTTGTATTGGTGCAATTTTTGGTGGAAGGCGTAACCCTTTTTCATCTCCATGAGTTAGAATAACTGCCCCAATTAGCCTAGTGCTGACCCCCCAACTTGTTGCCCACACATATGCTTCTCGATTATCTTTTGTCTGATAGGTAACATTGAAGGCTTTTGCAAAGTTCTGACCCAGATTGTGCGATGTCCCCGCCTGTAATGCACGTTTATCACCCATCATAGCTTCTATAGTGTATGTAGTATCTGCACCAGCAAATTTTTCAGATTCAGTTTTAGTACCTGTGTATACTGGCACTGCTAAGTGTTCTTCTACTAATTCTCGATAAAATTCCAATATTAACAAGGATTCTTTTTTTGCCTCAGCTGGTGAATCATGGGCTGTATGCCCTTCCTGCCAAAGAAATTCACTTGTCCTGAGAAATAATCTTGTCCGCATTTCCATACGCACGACATTGGCCCATTGATTAATCAGCAAAGGGAGATCGCGATAAGACTGAATCCATTTTTTGTACATCGACCATATAACAGTTTCAGATGTGGGGCGAATGATAATTTCTTCTTCGAGTTTTGATTCCGGATCAACAGTCACTCCTTTTTTTGAATCCGATTTTAATTTTGTATGGGTCACAACAGCACATTCTTTTGCAAACCCTTCAATGTGTTCTGCTTCTTTTGCTAGAAATGACTTTGGAATAAAAAGTGGGAAATAAGCGTTGACGTGTCCACTTTCTTTTAACATTGTATCCAGTTTTTCTTTAATATTTTCCCATAACTGGTAACCATACGGCTTTATCACCATAGTCCCTTTTACAGGACCATAGTCTGCAAGCCCTGCACGGTTAACAACTTGTGTATACCATAAAGAGAAATCTTTTGATCTGTCTGCTAGTTTTTTACTCATAATTTAATAGATGTAAAATTACCGGTTAATGTGTAGATCTTCAAAGATTGAAATATTTAAAATATGTGTTATTTAAATAAATCTTTGGTTAAGTAGACAGCAATAATCTATAATTGTAACAATTAATTAAATGAATAAGAAAACTTTAAAATCATTACAGGCTCTGAAACTGAAAAAATATAGGCTAGATCATAAAAAATTTCTTATAGAAGGAAAAAGATTAATACAAGCAGCCGTAGAACACAATTATCCTATAGATGAAATGTATTGTACGAAAACTTTCCTTAAAAATAACAAAGAATGGACAATATTAAAGTCTATTGCCCTTGGGAATGTTAAAACTTTACCAGAAACTGACTTGAAAAAAATTTCTAGCACTGTTACACCTTCTGGGGTCAGCGCAGTTTGTAAAATTAAGTCAGAAAGATTAGTGAATTTTAACAATGCTAAGTGGATATATCTTGACGAAATTAAAGATCCGGGAAACTTAGGAGCAATATTGCGATCAGCAGCTTGGTTTAATCTAAACAATATCGCGATATCTCCTAAAAGTGTAGACATATATAACCCTAAAGTAATTAGGTCTGCTATGGGGTCACAATTTGGCCTAACAATACACCAGGATATTGAGCTTGATGCCTTCAAAGAAACACATATAATTATAGCGTCTTCCCTCGATGGTGATGAAATAGAAAGTTTCAAGTTCCCAGATCGTTATGTGCTTGTATTTAGCAACGAAGCACATGGGCTAAGCCAGTCAAGAAAAAACTCAGTTAATTCTTTTATCAATGTAACAAAATCAGGGTCTGGCGAATCTCTTAATGTTTCAAATGCTGCATCAATAATAATGTATGTTGCATCACAATTTTTTTTTACAGGTACTAAGTAAAGACAAAAAATGGAATTCTATTTTGTTGATATAGTCATAATTTATATGAACAGATTTGGTGTTTCAGGTTTAATACGATGAAGAAGCCTATTAGCGTGAAAATTGCTTTTAGTATAGTTTTTATTTCACTTATATCCGCCTTTTTTGCAGGAGCACTTGTCATAGGGATTGGCCTGTCTCAATCAAGTTCATCTCAAAAAATTTATAATCTACTTTCTTTTGTTATAGGCCAAAGTTTTATGCTATTGCCCCTACTGTATTTTTTAACAATAAAAAAGGAGCCTATTCTGAATCGTCTTAGGATACGCGCTGTAGAGAAAGATGTTATTGTTTATACTTTTTTACTGTCAATTGGAGTTGTCGTACTATCAGATGAATTAGATAGAATAATCAGCATTGTATGGCCCGCGCCTGAATATATTTTGGACCTGAATAGCTTACTACAACCTGAATCAATGCTCGGTTTTATACTTTTAATCCTAGCCATTGTTATAATTGCACCAATTGGCGAGGAACTACTTTTCAGAGGATTTCTCCAACAGATACTAGAACACAAATGGAATGACACCACAAAGTCTATCCTAGTTACTGCATTAGTTTTTGCAATAATACACATGAACGCATATTGGTTTATACAAATTTATTTTCTGGGAATTCTACTGGGATTTTTAGCTTGGAAAACAAAGTCTGTTATCCCTTCTTTGATTTTACACAGCGTAAACAACGGTCTAGCATTAACTTTTGCAATCACTGATATAGATCAGTATTCATTATATATCTGGAATGGCCATGTAGCTCCATGGTGCATTGTATTTTGTATCATTTTTACTATTTTAGGTTTTAAGAAGGTAAATCAGATAAAATAATTTATGCGAAAAGAAATGTTCAGGCATGAAATTACCATCCTTCGGGATACTTTTGGAAGATTGTTAAGGAGACATGCCAAAACAAACCTAAAAAAGTTAATCAATAAAACACATCCAGCTGACCTTGCTGGTGTTTTTAGATACTTTAGCAATGAAGAACAATCTCAAGTTTTCAGCCTTATGAAAAATGATAATCACACCTTGGAATTTTTAGTTGAGCTTGATGAAACCATCATTGAACAGCTGTTAAATATTGAGCCACACGAAAGGATCGTTAGCCTCATACAAAACGCATCAACAAATGCCCAAAGTTATATTTTAGGTGCCTTAGAAAGGAACAAAGCCGATTCTGTTGCTGAGCTTTTAAAGAAAGAAGAGCTTGAAGAGATTGAAGAAATAATGGGATATCCTGAGGATTCCGCTGGTTCAATGATGTCAACCGAGGTTTTTACATTGTATGAAGAAACCACTTGTGAAGAGGCTTTAAAAACACTCCAAGATCAAAAAGACGCTGAAATGGTTTTTTACTTATATATTACTAATGAAGATAACTCTTTAGTTGGCGTTGCTTCCTTGCGAGCATTAGCCACAACTCCTCCAGATACGATGTTGAAATACATAATGGAGAAAAAAATTCACTTTGTTAGACCAGAAACTGACCAAGAAGATGTCGCCCAGATTGTAGCACAGTATAATTATCTGGCAGTGCCAGTTTTAGATCTTGAAAACAAACTAATAGGAATAGTAACTGTTGACGATGTTGTGGATGTCATAAGAGAAGAAGCTACTGAAGATTTTTTAAAAATGGCCGGTGCTGGAAAAGATAGGGAGATCTTACTTAAATCAAGTTGGGAAAATGCAAAGGTCCGATTACCTTGGCTTTTTGCAAGCTGGATGGGTGGAATTGTTGCTGCATCAGTAATCGGTAGCTACGAATATATGTTAGAGAGTATCGTAGCCCTTGCAGCATTTATTCCTATAATTATCGGAATGGGTGGTAACATAGGTACCCAATCATCTACAATAATTGTCAGGGGCATGGCTACGGGGAGAATCGAAGCTGGAAGTGAAATAAACGTCCTCATTAAAGAACTAAAAGTTGGAATACTACTTGGCGTACTATACGGAATCTTGCTTGGTATTTTTGCTAAATATAAGTTTATAGAAACAGATCCCATGCTTGGAGTTGTAGTTGGTCTAAGCATATGTTGTTCAATGCTTCTCGCGGTCACTGTTGGAAGCATAACTCCCCTAATCTTAAGAAAACTGGATATTGACCCCGCTATAGCCACTAGCCCTTTTGTGACAACAAGTATTGATATTCTGGGCGTCTTACTCTACTTTTTCATTGCGGGATCTTTGTTAGACTTTTAGTTGTATGCTAGATATCATATCGCTCCTGGTAATAATAACCTATGTATACTTCATAGTATTTATCATACTCGGTTTATTCAAACATAAAGTTTTACCAATTTCCTCATCAGGACATTTGCCAATGGTATCGGTTGTCATTGCAGCTCGAGACGAAGAAAAGCACCTCCCAAATATCATAAGAGACTTAATCAAGCAAGAGTATCCGCTAGAAAAACTTGAGGTAATTTTTGTAAATGATAGATCAAGTGACTCTACTTCAGAAATACTTGAGGATGCAGGCAGAAATTATATTTTCATTAAAGTTGTAAACATTGAGAATAAATCAAAAATTATGACTCCAAAAAAGAATGCACTTCAACTTGGTATAGAAGAAGCGAAGGGTAAAATTATTCTTTTAACTGATGCAGATTGTAGAGTGAATAAATTATGGGTTTCAAGCATGGTATATGGTGTTCTAGAACAAAACAGTATTGTGATAGGGTTTTCTAAAATATCTTTAGAAAAAAACACCTGGTTTGAACATTACCAAAAAA
>MDTB01024183.1_pt1 | contig 14004 bp, 15 predicted proteins | sample 811161 | NCBI WGS metagenome assembly MDTB01 (sample SAMN05326650, study PRJNA326480) | marine metagenome | isolation source: seawater | place: Mediterranean Sea | collected 2009
GATCGAACCTTTGCCTTGGCCAAGCATATGTTCACCAAAAACTTGGCACCCTAGCAAGGTTGAGGTCATTTGCGAATTCATCACGGCGTGAAATTCATCCAACTCAATATCTAAGAAGGGCGTCGGCGCATTGATGCCTGCGCCATTAATCAAAATATCAGCGCGGCCAAAGGTATCAATCGTTACCGCAAGGCCGTCCTTAAACGCATCTTTACTCGACGCATCAATGCCAATGCCGATGGCCTCACCGCCAAGATCATTGCGAATTTCCTCTGCCACTAATTCGGCTTTTTCCTCCCGTAAATCCATGACAACAATCTTGCAGCCAGCTTTCGCAAGGCCGCGTGCCATCTCACCGCAAAGGTACCCGCCGCCGCCGGTAACAGCTGCAACACGCCCCTTTAGATCAAAAAGATTTTTGATGAAAGATGTCATGCTATCGAAGCTCGCCGATCAATGAATTCATGTCGGCCGCCCATTTCGATAAGATAAATAAGTCAGAGCCAAGAACAACCGCAGTGTAACCTTGATCAAACGCATCTTCGACGGCATCTTTGTGTACATCGGCAATTTGTGTCATACAGCTAATACCGGAGCTGGCACATGCTTCAACTACGCGTTTTGCGGCTTCGCGCACTTTTGGATGGTTGGTCTCCCCCGGAACCCCTATGGATCCCGAAATGTCATAAGGCCCGACCATGACGGCATCTAGCCCAAATACTTTCACCAATTCTTCAATATTATCGACCGCGGTTATGCTTTCCACTTGGATCACGAAAATACTGCTGTTGTTCCATGTATCGATATAAGGCTTGAAATCAAAGCCATATCCATGGGCACGATTTACGCCATAACTGCGCTGGCCGAGGGGTGGAAATTTTTGCAAACGCACCTGTTCTTCCACTTCGGCGCGGGTGTTGACCATGGGGACGATCATGCCATCAGCGCCAGCTTCAAGCATCGGCTTAATGTAATCATTATTATGTGAAACTGGGCGCGGCAAGCAAACAACACCTTCTGATTGCACTCCGGTGATGATACGGTTAGCTTCATCGGTTGTGATGGTGGTGTGTTCCATATCAATCGCAACAAAATCCAGCCCAGCCTTGGCGAAAGTTTCGGCAATCGCGGGTTCACGGTACGATACCCAACCACCAAAGACACGCTCACGATTGGCAAGTTTTTGTTTTAGGCTGGAACGGGTGTTTTTTCTGATTTCAAACATTTTTCTCACGCTGACAGTTTAGTGAATCGGTGAATAATTGGTCCATCATATGGAAAATAAAATTTTGGGATAAGACGATAATAATTCTGGTGCCAAGGACAAAGCTCATCAAAATAATGTTTATCCTGATCCTTCCAAGGGTAAGCGGAAAATTTTATTTGTGTATTATCTGGAAATGTTTTTAATTTCCGATTGCAGCAGTAAAAATAAACTGGCTTTTTTCGCGCAATTTTGCGCATCTGATTAAAATAAATATTAATATATTTCATATCCATTTCCTGCATGGAAGCGATATTGAAGACCAGATCTGCTTCCGAGGCATGAAGGATTTCACAGTTAAGGGCTTCTATAAAAATCATCTTAATGTTATCATTTTTAATCGCTTTTTTTAAATCATTCTCATTATCTACCAATACAATGGATTCATTGTCTGAAAGTTCTGGAAGCGTCATTGCATGAGCAACATCCACAAATAGTGTTTTGGTCAAATTAACCATGATAACTTTTTTTGCAATCCCAGATTGAAGCAGAAGCGAGCCCATGCAAGCAAAACCGTCACCAATGACCAAGGAAATGTTGTTTTCCGAAATTAAGTGATGGGCCTTGAGGTGGGTCAGAGTCAAAACCTGTCGAAGCGTATCAAGGGAAAAGCGCAAAGAGTTTCGTATCGTATTTGCTTTAGCACTTTGATATGTTTTTTGGAAAAATGAATTATTTGGAACCATCTTTCGGTATCGGCCTTGCAAAAGATGGTGTGCGAGCCTTGTGAATGGAGAATATGGTTTTTTTCCATCCCCAAAGCCGGCCACTTTTTGTATTTTCAATGTTTCAGTAATTTCAAAAAACTGATGGTAATACTTCCAATGTGACGAAGCGGCATCGTCAGCACTTGAAATGTTTTTAGCCAAAGCTGGAAGAATATCTTCTTTGTAAATCATTATGCGCCCATTACGGCTTCAATAGCAGGGTGTAGGTGTAAAAGCCCTGATAATTTGCCTTTGTCAACAACCGGTAAATCCCAAACTTTTTTTGATCCCATCATTGTGATGGCATCGGTTAGCAAATTAGCAGAAGATACGGTCATTGGTGTGCGCACAGCATGTTTAATGACATCATCACTCATCAACGCGGCAATAGGCTTTTGCACAGCGTTAAGCATACGGCGAATATCGCCATCAGTAATAATACCATCAAGCGTGCCATCAGCGCTGGTGATGCAGACGATTCCTAAACGGTATTGGTCCATCAGTTCTAATGCTTCTTTCAGCATGGTAGTGCTTTTTGTTTGTGGCGTCGCAGTGGCCGCTAGCATCACATCACCAACCGTTAATAACTTATTCTGGATGGACATTATCTTCTCCCCATTTTGCCTTTAACTCACGGCGAGCATCATGCATCGCTTTTGATTGCGCTAAGACAACTTCAAAATACTTAATATCCAGCACAGTATTGGCATCAGAAAGCGCGTTTGGTGGGTCGTCATGGACTTCCATAAACATCGCATCAATGCCTGTTGCCGCCGCTGCTCGGGTTAGGTGTGGGATATATTCACGCTGACCGCCAGAAATATTGCCCATTGAGGTAGGCATTTGGATGGAATGGGTGGCGTCATAACATACCGGATAGCCGGTTTCCGCCATGATAGGGAAAGCCCGCATATCATTGATCAGCATATTATAGCCAAAAAACGTGCCGCGGTCAGTCAAGAGGATTTGATCATTACCAAAGGCTTCAAGCTTGCGGCATGAATTTTTCATATTCCAAGGGCTCATAAACTGGCCCTTTTTAAGGTGGATTGGCTTACCTGTTTCCGCCGCTGCCCGGAGGATAGAAGTTTGGCGGCAGAGGTAGGCGGGCACTTGCAATAAATCGACCACTTCACCGGTGGCCGCGCCCCATGATGGGTCAGAAAAATCAGACGTCACCGGTAGGCCAATTTCACCGCGCACACGTTCAAGTGTTTTCAGCCCCTCTTCAAGTCCAACGCCGTGAAAACTGTCTGGCGAAGATCGGCAGTCTTTGTCGTAACAAGCTTTGAAAATCCATTTAACGTGATATCGATCGCAAACCTTGCCAATTAAGTTGGCCATCCTCATACAATGATCATAACTTTCTATTGCGCACGGCCCTGTGATAAGCACCAATTCACCATCACCGCCAATTCGAATAGTGTTGCCAGAAGGCGTGGGAATAGAAATAATTTTAGGGGTCATTTTGAACACCTTCAAAGCAAGATAGGTTGTTAATATGTGTGTCCAAAAATTCAGCAAGAGCTTCTTTGGACTGTAAAATCTCAATTCCGTCAGTAGCCTCATCTATAGCCATAACAATTTTATTAGAGTCATAATGTACAATATAATTGACTAAAATTTTAGCAATAATTCCAGGAGATGTGAATGGCGCACAAATAATAATTTTAAAATGTTTAATCAAACTTTTTGCCAAAACTTGAGGGTTTATTAACGTTATCAATTTGGTTATTTGCAAATTATTAAATAGCTTTGCGTAATATTTACTATGACTAGTAGAATAATCTCGCTTTGGTTTCATAGCAATCTTAATGTCATGCGTTGACCTAATGTCATTCACATCTGTAATCATACCGAGAATATTTTTAGGGGTATAAAAATCATCTGGCACAGCTAAAGCGCGATATAAACTTGTCTTGTTTGTAGATACATCAAATATACTTATGTTATAAAATTTATCATAGGGCATCAATGTATCTGAAACTTCAAACCATATCTCATCTACTACATTAAATGTTCCTTGGTCTGAGGCTACTTCATTGACGAAGTTTTTTTGCGTTTTTTCCGTACGATGTGATGTTGCCAATTCGATAACTCCTAGCTAAAAGCGATAGCGGTTGTGTCATCAGCTTAAGTAAATTAATAGTTATTTACGGAATAAAAACAATAACAAACATTGCCTTCATCTTCTTAAATAAGATTTGTCCAAACTGGACGCTTTAAGTAGCCAGAGTGTTGCAAAGAAACGATTTTGTTGGGTATTATGTAATTTGCGGTGTTGGCTTATATAATCGCGGAGTCGTTTTAGATTATATTTTACAAAAATTTTCTTGAGGAAATTCATAACTATATTTTCTTTAAGCTAAACGGCATAATGATGAAGTGATCATAATTATAATTTGGTGCATTTGATATGAAATTAGGTATCGGAACAGTTCAATTTGGATTGCCATACGGTATAGCAAATGCTGGTGCTATATGCACAGATAATGAACTGAATAGTATTCTAATGCTTGCCCATTCAAACCATCTAAAGATTATAGATACAGCCCCAGGCTATGGAAATGCTGAACGCCGACTTGGCAAGAGTGGTTTGACCTCAAACTTTAATATTGTAAGTAAAATTGAGCATCTTGAAGATGATGATGAAGCCGCTATGAAGCGCCAAGGCATTGAACTAATTGAGCGCTCAATTGTTGAACTTTGCGTTCAACGATTATATGGCGTCATTTGTCACGACCCAAAAGCATTGGTTACCGAAGACGGTTTCAAAACACTTGCGGTGCTTGAACATATTAAAGCAAAAAATATGTGCAAAAAAATAGGCGTTTCTATATATGAAGTTGAAGATGTAAGCCGTATAATTCGTCAAGGTGGCATTGATCTTGTTCAATTGCCATTAAATTTATTTGACCAACGATTTTTGACGTCAGGTGCATTAGCTGTACTGAAAGCAAATGGGATTGAAATCCATATTCGCTCTGCCTTTTTACAAGGCTTGCTGTTAATGCCGCTGGATAAAGTGAAGATTAAAAAACCAGAAGCGTATCAGGCAATGCTTCGACTGCATCAATTTTCAGATGACGTAAACTTAACGCCATTAGAGCTTTCGATGCACTTTATTCAATCTATTGATGAGGTGGATCATATTATTGTTGGCGCAACAAATACTCGACAGCTGCAAGAAATAATTACTGCAATGGAAACTGATATTGCATCACTTGATTATGGCCATCTATCTGTTGATGAGCTTGCTATCACCGACCCGCGCAAATGGTAGCTCCAAACCTTTTTAGGATCTAGCTTTGAAAAACACTATTGCGGCTTTGTTTAATAAGTTGGTTGGTTTTTTCCGGGCCAAGGTTAAACATTGCGTCAATCGCGCTTAAGTAGCCGATGAATGGTGAAAACCGCTGGTGATATTCAAGTGCCGCAAAATCCTGATAGGTCACTTGAATATTATGATCAGTAAGCACACCGCCGTGCTTTTCTTTGTCTAAATATACAGCAGAACCTTTTGGGGAGTAATATTCACTAACCTCTAGTTGGTGGCATATTGATAAAAGCCGTTCTTCTTTGGCCCCTTCAATATTTGGAAGTGTTGAGGCTTTTAGGATTTTTGTATTGATCCCAATATATGCGCTCATCCATCCGATAAGTGCAGCGTTCAATTCAGATAAATGGACATATTCTTCATTTAAGATGCGTTCAATATTTGGGAAAAGCTCAGAGAAAAACGCTGATTTGTTATAATTCTGTTCGATTGATCGCAAATGTTTTTTAATCCACGGTTTTGAATAATTAATCGTGGCTTCATTAATCAAGGTATAAAGGCTTCCCTTAGGCGTGGAGACTGGAACGGTTAATAATGTTTCACCAGATGATGAGCGAAGTCGATTACGTGTTTGCCAGCTGCTTTTTTCAAGTTTAACGTTATCCAATAATATAAAAACATCAACCGCATCAATAAGGTCAAAAAATCCTATCCATGGAAAGTAAGTTGGCTGCATAATCGAGCAACGCATTTAACATACTTTCTTTACAAACATAGAAAATTCATACGGGTAATTATGTTGGCCTAACCCATAATCATGTTTTAGCACCAGATGTTTGGAAAGGTTTTTTTTGCAGAAATCAAAAATATCGAGTGGGTTGTAATAGAATAGTTCATCATCAGTAAAATCAACATAAGAAGACATCATATTAAAACTGATTTGTTCACTCGAAGCATCAAACATTTTTTGCAAAGCTATTTTAGCAAATTGGTGATTGTCATACATAATGTTGTTAAACACCCCACTAAGAATAATTTGATCATAACCTTGGGGAAATTCATCTTTTAAAATATCGAAAACCATGAAGTCGGCGTTCGGGTCAGCATGATGAAGTCTTTTATTATGGCTAATAAATTCGTCAACAAAATCTAACCCTAAATATTTACCTTCAAACCCTTTTGAACGCAAGTACGCAAGCATATCTCCCAAACCGCAACCAACATCAATTATGCTTGAATCTTTGGATACATCCGAACAAAGCACATCAAATCGTTTATATTGATCTTCGGAAGATACGTGCTGGACTGCAGCAGGGGTGTTGCCGTATTTTTTAAACAGTTCAGCGTAATAATTTTTTAGGTTTTTAGTCATCAGCATGCTCATTCAAAAAAGAAATTGTATGCTCAATCTCAGCGATACTTGTTTCTGCCCGAACAAATAAATTCATGATTTGTTGATCAATCTTATTGGCATTAGGTGTGGTTGCTTGTGTAGCAAATCCGCTTAACGATCGATAATGAGTGGTGATGATCACATCATTCTTGGCTGCTGCTTTGACGATTTTATCCCGGTTTTTTTTTGCCAAAATTGGCAGGCGCCAATAGCCCCAAGTAGGTTCAGGACAATTAATGTTTTTGGCCGTAATCTGGGTATAATATCGTTTGCTATTGGCAATTCTGGTTCGAACATATTGAGGTAAAAGAGGGAGCTGTTCATCCAATAATTTTTGTGTTTCTAAGGGCATAGAAAGAATAGGGTTTTGTGTGACAAGGCTATTCATTCTTGCTGCAATTTTCTCATTATCTGTCATCACACTGCCACCACTGCCAATAGACAGTGGCTTGTCATACCCAAAGCTTAGGATCGATATATCACCAAATGACCCAATGGGCCTGTCTTCAATACTATTTCCATAAGCTAGGCAGGCGTCTTCAATTAGAATGATACCTTTATCAAGGCAGAATTGATGCAAGCTAGAAATACCACAAGGCCTACCATAGGCGTGCACGGCGATGACCACAGAGCAATTTGACGTATATGCCAATTCAGCTTGCTTGCGTTCGGTAGAAAAAGTTACCAGATCAATATCTCCGATAATAGGCTTATGGCCGGCCAATTGAATGGCACTTAAAACAGCAGGGCAACATATGGATGGCATCATGACACCAGATTGCGGTGGCAGGTCTAAGGCCTTAAGCGCGGTATAGATCGCCATACTGCCATTCGCAGTCAAAGTGACGTGGTCACGCGCACATATGGATGCAATTTTATTTCTTGTTTCTAAAGCCAAATCCGCAAGTCTTTCCGATAATAGCTCGTTTTAAAATTTTTAGGCTGTTCCAATATTTCAATTTTTTGAACGTAGGGCGTTAAATAAGCGAGCACAGAAGGAAAATCTATAAATCTCCATTCAGAGTAACGCTTGATAAGAGGTAGTTCAGATTCGATCAACAAATCACTGTTAGATTTTATTTGTTTTTCTTGGGTTTTATCAAGTAAATCGCCAATCAGCGCAATGCCGCCAGGTTTGGTTACCCGGCAAATTTCATCGAGGACGCTTAAGACATGGTCATCTGACCGAAAATAATGAAAAATTGAATAGCACAGCGTCCGATCAAAATAATTATCATCAAATTTTAATGAACTAGCGTCGCTAATCGAAAAAATACCATTGGGAATATTTTTTTGCGCTGTTTCGATCATTGATGGAGCATAGTCAATTCCAGTGATTGAACCGATTCTTTGTTGGAAGTGGGTTAACAAAAACGCATTTCCACATCCCACATCAAGTAAGCTATGCATGGTATCATTTAGGTGAAGTTTTGTGATAATATCCTCGGCTAGTTCAGCCCAGTCCTCGTCACCAATAGGCCGCAATATCTGCTTACTATAATCATCTTCGTTATCTGCAATGGCGTCCCATTCTGTTTGTTTTATGTCAGAAATTGTCATGCTAATAACTCAATAATTGCCGTTGCGATATTAAAGGTTGATGTTGCTTTATAAGAAAGCGTCATAGATTCTTTCTGTTTAGATCGTGTTTCAACGGAAAATAATTCACCCATATTTTTCATAAAATTTTCGGGTTCTTTATGCAAGTTTTCTTCAAGCCCAAAATTATAGGTTAAATTAGAATTAGCTAAAATTTCAGTATCATCACATTGATCAATTGTCTGGTTAACGCAGGCGTTTGGGGTAAGGCAGAATCCTGCTTCATATTTGAACAAACCACCGCTGCAGATGACGACATCAGATTGATGAATAACCTTTGCGATTGAATCTGATATATCTATAATCTTTACCTTATTCCGTTCAGACAAAAGACCTGTAACCTGATTATTCAATCCAGATAAAACCAGAATTGTTATTTTGGATAAATGGGCATCAATTCCATTTATAATCGCTTGAACGCTTAAGTTGGAAAGCCCGCCAGGGTACAAAAGAATTGAGTTGATGGGGCCAGCTAATGGCACAGTGTTTTCAAGTGCATCTTCGCGCATTTTGATCATATCTAAATCAGCGGGGAAATACTCAAGCCCAAAACAACCACGGTTAACGTGATAGTCATCAACATTATAAGCAAACCGAAAATTAATCACTAAATCAATATTTGAGAAATCATGCCGGTTGAAATCATCAATAAAAACAGTTGCATGATGGCGTGTTCTAATACAATCAAGTACGGATTGTGTGATGGTGTAGCTGTCTAGAATAGCGATATTATTTGTCGTAAGACTCGGCGTATAATCTTTCGCTAGATATTTCCAATTTAATGAAGCCAACTCTTCCTTAAAGCGTGCTTTTAGATCGCCTTGAAAATTGATATTACAGTCATCTTTGTAATGGAGTGAGATCGCCTTTGCAACCCGTTTACACCGGGAATAATGCCCCATTCCTATATTATTATTTGCATCGCAATAAAAAGTAAAAGACGGTTTCACAATTCAATCTTCGCTGTCAAATATTGCTGATTTGTTGATGTATATCTTGGAGCACTTGAGACTGCAACCATACTTTACCGCTAAACCTGCCGCTGATTCCTAAGTTCGAAAAGCTTGAAATAAAACGGTTATAGTTTTCTTCAGAAGATTTTTTGAAGCTAAGCGTAGGTACAGGAAATGTGTTTGCTAACCGTTGTATCTTTCTACTAACAATTGATGTTTCGGGATCAATGATGCCCATTTTTATTAATTCAGCGAAAATAAGTTCGCTGTTTAATTGGTCTTTATCATCATTATTTGTTAGGCATTCTGCCGAAATAAGATGTTGGTTGTTAGACCTAAAATTATCATAAAGTGTTATCCTGAAAATTGGATCTTCATTATCCCAACTCCATAAATAATGTGAAGTTGTGTTGCGTAATGGGCGATCAAGATTAAAGTGAAAGATATTTGATGTACGAGTAGTAGCTTTGCTGGCTGTTGTTTCTTGTCCAGATGCCATTAACCCTAACGCGGGAGGCACACTCCAGAACAAATAGTCACAATCAATTGTTGACGATTGTTCTTTAAGCTCCACAGACGTGATTTGGTCTCTAGAAGACGTGATTTTTGAAACAGTCTCAGATGTAATTAAATTGATCCCTGAGCGTTTAGCCTTCCTAATAATATTTTCTATCATCGCGCCAATACCTTTGGCGCCTTTTGGGTAGAGATAACCACTTGCTTCAGGCGCCAATTTTTTGAAATACTCTCGAAATTCTTGTTCGGTGTGGAATGCTAATTTTTGATCCATAGTGGGATTTTGTTTCAATTCACGGGTACGCATTTTATCAAATGCGATGAGTCGTTCATGCCCAAACATAAAAAAATTACCACCGCCAATATTAGATGCTAAATCCGCAAGTTGAAGGTTTTGCCCGTAAAGTTTTTTGTAAATTGGGGCGAAAACAAGGTTTGATGTAAATGCTCCAAACCTATTTGCTAGGTGTTCCGCTAAATTCATCACCGGAGAAATTTTTTTGGAGGCTAAAATATCATATTCAATCTTAGCACGAGTTGCATCATCAAACCCCAATGTAGAAACCGTTTGCGTTTCGAGGTTCCATGTTCCTTTATAATAATTTCCTGTGGGAAGGTGGTCGTAATGATGCCAGCTGTTTGCCTGATCTAAAACATCGCCAAAAAGTATATCATCAACCTCATCAATCTTAGTTAAATCAGGAATATGCGTTCCTTGGTCATACCATATACCGTGATCGTCTTGAACAGAACGCAAAAGGCCACCAAAATGAGGGCTTGCTTCAATGATGGTAACGTTTTCATAAGATTTCTTCAACAAAAGGCCAGCTACTAAGCCGCTAATTCCGCCACCGACTACAACCGCACTAGTCATGATGATCCCTCTGTATCTCGCTCGCCATCAAACCCATCAATCGACGCAAAAGTTAAGCGATCGCCAAATTTTGCGTCATGTACAAATGTTTTACCAAGGATGTCATCATAATATTTTGGGTGGAGCCCATAACCGGGTCGCACGCTTTTAATATTATCAGCGGTGATGGTGTCACCTTTCTTCACATCTGCAGAAATATAAAGTGACCTGCGGGCAAAAAAATTAGCTTTGGCTGATTCTGGAATAGTGTAATCGACCATTCCGATAGCTTCTTCTGCTATGCGAATATTCGTGATTAAGTCTTGAAAGCCTTTCGTATCTAACGAGAAAAAACCATCAACACTATCTGTATGGTTTAGCACGAAATGTTTTTCGATGATCTTTGCACCATAATGAATGGATGCTAGCGGCACCGCTTGTCCTAACGTGTGGTCAGATAAACCAACCACGCAATTAAACCGTTCGGCCATATCAGGTAAAAGCGCAAGATTACTGTCGGAAGGTGGCGCTGGGTAAGCAGTGGTGCAGCGTAACACAGCTAAGTCATGACATCCGTTTTTTCGCAATGTTTTTACCGCAAGCTCGATATCTTCAAGCGCTGCAAGTCCTGTCGAAATAATCACTGGTTTACCTGTTTTTGCAACCCGTTTAATGAGGGGAATATCGGTAATTTCAGGAGAGGCAATTTTATATGCCGGCGAATTTAAGCTTTCTAATAAATCAACAGACGTATGGTCAAAGGGTGAAGAAAAAATTGTGATGCCAGCCTCACGCGCTTCACGAAATAGCTCTTCGTGCCATTCCCATGGGGTGTATGCTTTTTCGTAAAGTGCGTAAAGGGTGTTAAATGTTTCCCAAGGATTTGCGCTTGGTAAGCGAAAATCGTCATTTTCACAATTCAGGGTAATAGTATCAGCGCGATAGGTTTGAAGTTTTACGGCATTTGCACCCATTTCTTCTGCCGCATGGATCATTTTTCTGGCTTCATCAATGGTACCACCATGATTGGCTGACATTTCCGCAATCATATAACAAGGGTTTTTACTGCCAATTGGAGCACCATTAATTTTAAAACTATTTTCCATCATTTTATCATTCCAGCCATTTATTCTTCGTTGTTGAGCGAAAGGATCAAACCTTCGTTTCGGATTATATTACTATTAAGGCAAAATACATCAGGGTGGTCATCCAGAAATTGGATAATTTCCTCGGCAGAAACGTCGCGTAACCTATCTACAAAATAGGATGAGATTTTTTTGATCACATTTAAATCTTCAATCGTATCTAAGGTAAAACGGTATTTGCTGTCATCACGTTCTTGATTAAGTTCAAAGATTTTAAATTGCTTGGCGTTATTGCTAAAATATAATGTTACATGTTCGCGTTCGCTAGTTTTGCGCGCGCTTTTTGATGCAAGCAACAAAGCTGATTTTTTGATCACTTCAACATCAAGGCCTTCTGCAAAATTTGGACTTAAATAGCTATAATCAGCGTCGTGTTGAATATGGTGATTAACCAGTTTTATCAAAATTTCAGGTTCGATAAACGGGCAATCTGCGGTGGCACGAACAAGGATTTCATTTGGAAATTGCGTGGCGCAATCTGAAAATCGGCTCAACACGTCATCTTCACTACCCCGAACATATGGCACACCAATGTCATCAAGATGTTGGCATAGGGGATCATTTCCAGGCTGAACCGAGGTTGCGACCACAATATTATTTGTTTCTTCAACTCGATATAATCTTTCAATCATCAGATCAATTGCAGGCCTTCCATTGATCTGTGTCATCACCTTACCAGGAAGTCGACATGAATCCATACGTGCTTGAATAATTATTAATGGCGCAAGCATTACTTTGTTAAACGCTGAAAACCTTTGTGGCTTACAGGTCCATCTAGGTGGTCATTAATGTTACCTTTGATCGCTGATGTGATCATTTCAAACACCTCAGTTGCCGCTTCAATATATTTGGTCACATCGTCAACTGTATGTGCAATGCTGACATAGATGACATTGCCAGCCAAAAAGCCCCGCTTCAGCATTTCTTGCGTGAAAAGCGTTTTGCTTTCTTGACCCTTTTTGCCGCCAAATATTAGAATTGGAACACTATCAATACCAGTGACATTCACATTTACCCCAGTTTGGCCAATTGCATTTTCTAGCTTGGTTTTAATATCTTTGCCCGTGGCTAATAGTGTTTCAGCGACGTTATCGCGTTGGAAAATTTCCAATGTTTTTAGGCTGGCAACAAAACCCACACGTTCTGTCCAATAAGAACTGCTAATGAAAGATGCTTGGGCAGCATCCATGATTTCATCACGGCCAATGACAGCGCCAATAGGGTGCCCATTCCCCAAAGCTTTGCCTAAAATACAAATGTCAGGCTCAATCCCCCAAATAGCATGGGAGCCGCCTGCATTGAGTCGGAAACCAGAAGAAATCTCATCCAAGACTAAAACGATTTTTTCTTCATCACAGCGTTTACGAACATAGGCGATGAAGTTTAAGTCAGGGTCAGCATATCGCCATATTTCCATAATAACAACGCCAACTTTGCCATTATTTTCCGCGAGCTTTTGTTCAAATTCTTCAATATTGCTCTCGCGAAATGGAATAGCACTGCCGCTCAAGGATGCAGGGACGCCTGCTGGCTCAAGTCCCGGCAACAATTGGCTGTTAAGATGGTCACCATTGTCGATATTTGTTGCCAAATACCAGTCGTGCCATCCGTGGTAGCCGCTAAATAAAACAACATCTTTTCCGGAATAAGCGCGGGCAATACGAACAGCTAATGAACATGACTCGCCACCACCTCTTGTAAATCTGACACCGCATGCCCAAGGATGAAGCTCGATCAATTGTTCGGCCAATTCGACTTCTTCATAGCAGTTTAAGCTAGACATGCTTCCGTCGCTAATAGCCTGAATAACAGCTTCATTAATTTCAGGGTTTGCGTAGCCCAACGAACAAGTGCCAATGCCCATAATAGAAAAATCACGCAGCCAGTTGCCATCAAGATCTTGGATTTTGCATCCTGAGGCCTTCTGATAATATGCGGGCCAGTAGTCTGGCAGAAATTGCTCAGCTCTCTTTGAAAGCAATTGATTCCCTCCAGGAATTATTGTCTTGGCTTTGTCCCAAAGAATAGCGCCACTGTTTCTATATGTTTGATCAGTCATGGTTTCACAAAAAAGATAAAGTTCATAAAAATTTTGTTAAATTTTTTCAATGTTTTTGCTTATAGCATTAGCATAAATATGATGAGCATCATAAAACTTTTGATGGTATTCACCAAATATTGGAATTTGGTTTAATAGATCTCCAAGCATTTAGCCTAAATAATAAAGCGTGGTGTTGGTCTTGCCGGGTTTGCTTTTTCGTCTGAACTTGTCAAATACCCTTGGTTTTTTTATTCAA
>MDTB01179160.1_pt1 | contig 14004 bp, 15 predicted proteins | sample 811161 | NCBI WGS metagenome assembly MDTB01 (sample SAMN05326650, study PRJNA326480) | marine metagenome | isolation source: seawater | place: Mediterranean Sea | collected 2009
CGCTTAATTGATAAGTAATCTTTTGTTCCTGTATACTAAAGGTAATTAGATGGGTAGTTACTGATAATGCAGGCTATACCTAAGTGCATGATGTCGACAGGCATGTGTATTTATGGTGTAGTCTTTTTTTTGTTATTTATCAGGCAGCACAGGGGGGTGAAGCAGGAATTGGAGATCCACAAGATTCTCAATAACAATGCCGTTCTAGTTCGACAAAATGGTAAGGACTACATTTGGATCGGTACGGGTTTGGGGTTTAGGAAAAAGCTTGGAGAAGAAGCTGACCAGTCAAAAGTTGAAAAAGTCTTTGTGTTACAGCAAAGAGCTTCAAAACGACTGACACAATTGCTGGAGAATATTCCAGTCAAGTATGCATCATTGGCAGATGACATCATCAGATACGCGAAACAAAAGATTACTTATCAATTAAGCGACTCTATCTATATATCATTAACAGACCACCTATACAATTTAGTGAAACTAAAAAGAGAAGGATTGTTCGTCAATAATCAGTTATCTTGGGAGATTAAAAAATTCTATCCAGTTGAATTTTCAGTAGGAGAATATGCTGTAAAGCTTATAGAAGAAAGAATGCATTTACAGTTAGACGAATCAGAAGTCAGTAATATCGCGATGCATTTCATCAATGTGCAGATTAATAATAATGCAGATAAGACTGAAGATGTTCAGTCTTTGACTAAAAAGGTTAAAGATATTATTTCTATCATCAGAAACCATAATAAAATCCACATTGACGAAGAAAGTATCGCGTTTGAACGATTTGTCACTCACTTGAGATTTTTCTTTAAGCGGATCAGACATTTAGATGATACAGAAAAGCCGGGTAATCCGCTCCTTGTTCATGTTGTCGATAAGTATCCTGAAGCATATGAGTCTACTCGTCTGATCGAACATTATTTAGACGTCACACTATATGATGATGAACAATTGTATTTGACGCTTCACATTCAGAAGCTCATTGAAAATGGAAAAAGTTAAGGTGTTACTGGTAAAGCAGGCAAGACTTAACTGAACTTCATCCTATTTATAAAGGATGAGTTTAGTTTAGTCTTGCTTTTTTTGAATCAAAAATAAGAGAGGAAAATCAAAATGGAATTTCAAGCTTTGAATGAACAGATTCTTAAGTATGTCGGAGGCAAAGATAATATTAATGGATTGACTCACTGTATCACACGTCTGCGTTTCAAGTTGAAAGATGAGTCGAAAGCGAAGACAGCAGAGTTGAAGAAACTATCAGGTGTTGTAACCGTGGTACAAAGCGGCGGACAGTATCAAGTCGTCATCGGGAACCATGTAGCTGACGTCTATAAAGAATTTATACAAATCGCAGGATTGGAAGTGGATTCTAGTAGTGACAGTGCAGACGAGCCTAAAGGATTATTGAATAAATTTATTGATATTATTTCAGGGATCTTTACACCAATCATCAGTGTCTTGATTGCTTCAGGGATGATCAAAGGATTATTAGCGCTGCTGACAGCCTTTGGCCTTTTAGACCAAGCTTCTGGTATTTATTTGATTCTTAACGCAACCGGTGACGGCCTGTTCTATTTCTTCCCGTTATTCTTGGGCTATACAGCTGCTCAAAAGTTTGGAAGCAAACCTTTCTTGGGGATGGCTATAGGAGCCGCTTTGGTTTATCCGACTATTGCTACTGCAATGAGCGGAACAGAACCGCTGTATACAATGTTTGCAGGAACGTTTGTTGAGTCGCCGGTCTATGTTACTTTCTTTGGACTGCCAGTTATCTTAATGACATACACATCAAGTGTTATTCCAGTTATCGCAGCTACTTATTTTGCAGCGAAAGTTGAAAAATTCTTAGAAACACGCATTCCAAGAGTGGTTAGAAGCTTTTTCGTGGCCTTTTTAACTCTGGTTATTGCAGTACCTTTTACTTTCTTAGTTGTTGGCCCGATTACCACTTGGACAGGACTGTTAATCGGACAAGCGTTATCATCAGCTTATGCAATCAGCCCTATTATTGCTGGTACGGTGATCGGTGCTTTCTGGCAAGTTTTCATCATGTTCGGATTACACTGGGGATTCGTACCGATTGCGCTGAACAACTATGCAACATTAGGATTTGATGTCGTTATGATGGCTGGACTGGCTACACCGGTAGCAATGGCAGGAACTACGCTGGGGGTATTTCTTAAAACCAAAGACAGAAAGTTAAAAGAAGTTTCATTCCCGGCAGTTATTTCATCACTATTTGGTGTAACAGAGCCGGCTCTTTATGGGGTAACACTACCTAGAAAGAAAGTGTTTTATACAACTTCTCTTGCTACTGCAGTTGCTGGGGCAATCATGGGAATCTTTGATACAAGAGTATTTATAAACGGAGGAACTGGTATCTTCGCAATTCCAAGATTTATCAATCCGGAGGCAGGTATCGATAATAGTGTAATTGGGTTTACAATTGCAAGTATAGTGGCTTTTGCTTTAGGGTTAGCCGTCACGTACTTCTATTCTTATAAATCTGCAGATGACAATGATGAGGCAACAGAAAAATTAGATGACAAGTTAGAGCACGAAGAAGAATTGAATTCAGAAGTAGGTAAAAACGTTGTTTATAGTCTGGCTGCTCCTATCAAAGGAGAAGTCATTCCGTTAAGTGAAGTTGAAGATGAAGCTTTCTCTAAAGGGCTTTTAGGAAAAGGAATGGCTATCATTCCAGAAGAAGGAAAAGTTTTTGCACCGGCTGACGGTATTGTTACAACTCTATTCCCATCTCACCATGCGATTGGTATCACCACACATGAAGGTGTCGAAGTTTTGATTCACGTAGGCATGGATACAGTAAATTTAAACGGTAAATACTTCGATCCTAAAGTACAACAAGGCGAAGCTGTAACTAAAGGTCAGCTTGTATTAGAATTTGACAAAGAAGCTCTTCAAAGAGAGGGCTATCCTATCGTGACACCGGTGATCGTTTCCAACACAAACGAATATTTAGATGTCATTGAAACAAAACAGACTGATGTCAGCTATACAGATACAAATGATCTATTGACCGTTATTGCGTAAAAAGTGTCTGTTTCACAAATAATTTAAACCTAGTAAAAAGAAAAGAAAAATTAGAGTAAAGATTCTTAAAATTTATAAAATCCGCTGGGGAATAATCAAACATTTCCCAGCGGATCTTATTTGTTTTATAAAGATAAAGAGACTGACGATGATCAGTGAATGACTGTGGATACATAACGGAATTAAAATGTACTAAATGATACGATAAGTCATTCGTTTGCAGACGGCTTAATTGTATTCTGTATCTATATATGATAACCTTTAGACCGTTGTAAATTGGAGGACATACAAGTGATCAAAAATTCATTCAAATTTATCTTTTTATCTTTACTCGGATTCATCTTTTTCTTGGTTCCGTTTGAAATTGGCGGCGAAAGCAGCATTATGATTTCTCATATCATCAATTTCATTACGGCGAATATTTTTGAGGCCTTTATTTTATTCACTCAGATCAGTGCTTGGATCGTTTTGCTGGGAACAATCATTTTTCTATTTTATACCTCTAAAAATAAATATGTAAATTCAGTATTTAAGGCTTCTCCTTTGAATGTAATATTGCGGATTGTCGGGTCTTTCTTATATCTGATGGTCATAAACAACTGGTTTCAACAGACGGGGGTTGGAAGTATCATCTTAGACCCGGGGACTGGCGGAACGATGGCTGGAGAGGGCGGTCTGTTGACGACCTTATACATTACGTTTTTAGTCGGACTGCTGGCACTGCCTTTACTGACACATTTTGGGATCGTGGAATTTTTAGGGATACTGCTGGGACCGATTATGGAGAAAGTCTTCAAAGTACCAGGGTTTTCAACTATCGATGCGATTGCTTCTTTTGTAGGAGACGGCACGATCGGGATCGTCGTGACAGATAACCAGTATCAGAGAGGGTACTACAGTAGAAGAGAAGCTTATGTGATCTCGACTAGTTTTTCGGTCGTAGGGATCGCTTTTGCGGCTGCAGTGGCACAGGAGCTGGGGTTCAGCTCTATTTTTCCAATCTTTTACGGTTCAATTTTAGTGGTGACACTGATATTGGCGTTTATCACAGCACGACTGCCGTGGAAGAAGTTCCCGGCAACCTACTATCAAGGGAAAGAACCGAAAACGGCAGAGACGCCGGAAGGTAAATCGAAGTTCAAACATGCTTACGAATCAGCGATCGAACAGGCAGATTCTTCCACAGTCGGTGGAGCTTTAAAAGAAGCCGTTAAAAATATCATTAATATTTACGTCAGTTTTTTGCCGATCATTATGGCAGTTGGAACGATTTCACTGATTATCGCAGAGTACACGCCGTTTTTCGACATCATTAGCGCTCCGCTTTTTTATGTCTATGACTGGATCGGTTTCAGTTCAGAAGTAGCCAGCCAGATGGCACCAGCATCTCTAGCAGGATTTGCAGATATGTATCTGCCGGCACTATTCATTACGGATGTGTCTTCTGAAGCAGCTCGTTTCTTTATCGGCGTCCTCGCTTTCACACAGCTGGTCTTCATGTCAGAAACGGGCATGATCTTGATCAAAACAAAAATCGGACTTAATTTCTGGGATATTGTAAAAGTCTTTATTTTTAGAACCGTTATTTCAATTCCGATTCTGATGGGCATCACTTACGGCTTATCTTTGATGGGCATTATTTCATTTTAAATGATCATTCTATACAGTATCTCGATCAGTGAGAGCCGCTGAGACGGATGCTGTATTTTTTATAGAAAAGCAAAAGTCTCTTTGCATAAAGCGTGAAATTTCTATAAAATTTACCTGAGAGAATAGGAATCATTACATAAAGAACAAGTTGAATAGAATAACAGAAATTGGGGAGAACAAATTTGAAAGTGAATAATCGACTGTTTCTGAGTATACTTGGAAGCATCTCAACCATCGCAATCATAGGTTTTTTATTTTTAAGTTACATAAAATTGGACGAACCGCTGTTTTTTGAACAGTATTATGAGCAGCAAGTGACCGTTTTGTCAGATGGAGATCTAGACTCGCATGGCGGGGAATTTGAGTTGAAATACCTTACAAATGCGTTTGAAGATAAGACAGTCATTCATGTGGAGTTTCCAGAGGAACCGGATTTAGCAGTTCAGGCGTCAGAGTATCCAATCGGTATAAGTGCGAATTCAACTCCAGGGAAAACTCAGGGGCCGTATTCTGTTCGAACCGTTTATGTACAACCGCTTGAACTATTTGGGGCTGAACAATTCGACCAGACAACCTTGACCCAAGCAAAACTTTTCTTCAGTGATAACAGTTCTATGACTGTCGATATAGGGGAAGTAAACTTCTATACTGTTTCTCCTGATCAATTAGATACAGAGCAACTCAACTACTTTAGTTCCACCAGCACCTCTGAAGGAGATACTAGTCATTTTTATGAAGTGAAAAGTGAGGTCACACTGACAGGGGTACATTCTGAGCATTTAGACAAGTTTGCTGACTGGATAAATTTTAAAATAAACGACCAACCCTTAAAAACCATGATTGGAAAAACATTCCAATCTGGGGAAACTTTCAGTGTCAGCAGTGAAATGGTTGAAAATCGTAGTAGAAATATTCTGGACCGCTTTACCGAAATCAAGATTCGTCCAGAACTGACCTTAACGGATGCAGAGGGTCAGCAGCATACGAGCCGAACGTTTGAAATAGAGGACAGAGAAGCGTTTACGTTCTTCAACTTGTTGGAATATGTAAAAGCGAGAGGAGCATTGTAATGTCAGCAGCGTATAAGAAACTATTCTGGGGTGTGTTTTTTGCGAATATCCACCTGCACATTGGGGCCATCACGCTGCTTCCGGCATTTGTCGGATTTCTGATCGCCTATTCAGGACTGTCAGATCTAGATATGAAAACGGAGACGGCAGCAAAATCATTTGACTTGCCGCAAGGAACACTGCTGGCTCTCGTAATTTTGACTGCTATCTATTCTGCATTCAATTTATTTACAGGCAGTCAGTATGAAACACTGCCGCTGGTGTCGTTTATTCCGACTGTATTCTCCGTGATGGAGTTAGTCGCTTTTCATAAGATTCTTGAAGTGTCCGTAACTGAGTTCCAAGCACGCGACTTTACATATGGAGTGGAAAAATACAGCCGCCGAGACAGAGTCTATATCCTTTTAAAAGGAACTTCTATACTGTTTCTGACGGTGCAATTCATATTCAACAGTCCCGTAATCTTAGTAGCAGGAACCCTGATAGAAGTCGCTGCCATCATTTATCTGCTGGTTATCTTCCACTCATTGAAAAAAGATACAGAAGAAATGGAGATAGAGTATTTTAGGAATATTCTTTAATAGAAAGTGGTTAAACTGCTTTGATTTTAAAAAGAGGTTGGAGCATAAGTCTTTGATTAACATTGTTTTGCAAAATCAGAAAAGTATAAAAGCCGTTAAATCAAGGATTAGATATCCTAGATTTAACGGCTTTGTTCTATTCAGCTAGTTTTGTTCCAACCTCTTATTTTTGATCGGTTAAATTAAAGAAAGTGTTAGAGTTGTAATGTCCTATTCAGCTGCTAAATAAGAAAATAATCTCAACGTGTCTGTAACTTGTGCATGATCTGGATCGCTGATGTCTTCTAAAGGAACCCCCATGACAATGCTGATATATTCCTGGCCGTCTACTAAGCCGAGAGTTGCCCAATTCTGTCCAGATTCTTCTGTGGTTCCGGACTTGCCGCCGATAATTTCAAACTGTATATAGAATAAAAGAACAATTTTAAATTTGAACTAGGGTAATCCTTAAACCTTTCTTAAATCAAGATTGGCTGTTCTATAGAGGCAGTCTGACTTCAAAGACGGTTTGAACAATATCGCTTTCAGCAGAAATCGTTCCGCCATGTTGTTCAACAATATTCTTAGCAATAAAGAGTCCTAGACCAGTGCTGTTTTGTTGCTGTGTACGCGAACGGTCTCCTGTTGGAGATGCAGGTACAGCTTACTTGATCAATAAATATAAGACGCTCGCAGTTTTATCGATTATCCTGATGGCGCACCTTTTGTTTTTCGCTGTCCTTTAAACTGAGATCAAAAGTTTTTTTACAACTGGTCATGATGCACGCTGCGTTTTTGCATCCGAGACAGAGAGCAGAAGCTGGCAGAATATGATTAAACTAGAGCCCCGGATAAAATGAACCGGAAAATAAAACTCCGTCAAATGCAGGGAATCATTTCCTTGATTTGATGGAGTTTTTAATGCTTTCCTTTCCAATACTCACTCAAAAAGATGATTATTCCTGATCTATTATTATTCAGTAGCAGTATCCAGCTTTAGTGACTAATTCCGGTGGATTTTCTTCAGGAAGTGGTTCCAAACGGGATATTGTGACTAGTTCAGGCGGATTCGCGTCAGGAAGTGGTTCCAAACGACTTATTGTGACTAGTTCCGGTGGATTCGCGTCAGGAAGTGGTTTCAAACGGGATATTGAGACTAGTTCCGGTGGATTTTCTTCAGGAAGTGGTTCCAAACTCGATCTAGGCACCTGTTCTGTGATCAGAGAGATGGTCAAATCGTTCCTTTAACCCTTTTGGCCTTAACTGAGCTATTGGGGTAGATTCTCACATACGACTTTTATTTCTATTGAAGAATAGGTATGGCTATAATGGAACTAATAAACGTTCTGCTTTCTAAAGAATGCATCATAAAGAATAAAAAAGAATAAAAAATTTATTTAATTCTGCAACATTATGACTTGTTGAGTTGTATATAAGGTAAGACAGCTTTTTTAAGCCGTCTGATTTACATGGTTAAAATGGTTAAGGAGGAAAACAGATGCAGCATGCTGACTTAATGAATAACAGAGAAAGGAGGAGCGGGCGCTTTTTTCAGACAATCTGTCATATGATTCAAGCCGTTTACTCCTCAGCCTTCAGCCGCTCTGGATCGGCGCAGTCAAAGCAGAAGGAAACCCAGCAGGAACAAGCAGGCAGACTGATGACTTCATATGGGAATCACATTTTCCGTCTGGCTTACTCGTATCTCCATAATAAAAGTGATGCGGAAGATATTTTACAAGATACACTGATCCAATATCTGAAAAAGCATCCGCAGTTCGAATCCGCTGAACATGAAAAGGCCTGGCTTTTGAGAGTGGCAATCAATCTCAGTAAAAATAAAATCAAGTACAACCTTATACGCAAAACGGACGAGTTGAATGAGACGCTGACTGTAAAAAAGAGTGAGGACTTGAGCTATGTCTGGGAAGCCGTAAAATCGCTGCCGGTCAAATACCGAGAAGTGATTCACTTATATTATCAAGAAGGCTATTCTACTGCCCAAACAGCTGACATGCTCTCCAAAAAAGAGGCCACGGTCCGCTCTTTACTTAGACGTGCACGTATTAAGCTGAAAACAGTATTGAAGGAGGCTTATGATTTTGAAGAATAAATATAACCAGGTGATGGATCATCTTGAAGTGACGGAGGAGATGCAAGACAGCATCCTGTATGCCATCAGTAAATATGACTTTGACCTATCTGAACAATCAGAACCTCAGAAGAAAACTTTCCGGCTGCCGAAACATACCCTGTCTGTGGTAACAGCCGTCTGTTGTATAGGGCTATTCATTTTCGGAAGCGTCCTGATCTACAATCAGAGCAGCCGAAACGATCAGACAGAAATGGCCAGCGAGGATTCAGCGCTAGAAAGTGCACCATCAAGTGAGGTTTATGCTTCAAGAGCGGCATTGTCAGAAAGTGTCGGTTTTGAGGTAGAGAGCATCCAAACAGTACCATTTGAGGTGGAGACCCGTCAGTATACATCCGGAGAAGCGGGTCAAGCTATGATCGAGTTCTTTGGATCAGAAAATGCCCTGACATTTATTAAAGAAGAAAGCATTAGTGAATTTGGAGACGGAGAGAATTCTGCTGAGTTGACGGAGACATTAGAAGTCAACGGCGTAACCGTCAGCTTGTCAGGAGAAGAAAATCAAATTTACTTGGCTGAATGGCAAAACGATGGATTCAACTATCGCCTTCAATTCGACCAGCCGATCTCAGAATCAGCTCTCATAGAAGTAATCAACAGTATACAGTAAAGAAAAAATGAATATAGAAATAGACGCGATAGCCATTAAGAAGTCTATCGCGCCAATAATAATCATTAAAATTTCTTTTTCGGATGCTTGTCGATGATTTCAGGATATTTTCCAAGCAGTGCCAGACCAGGAGAGGTCAGCTTGTATCCGCGAACAGAGAAAAGTGATTCTAATTCATCTTCCAAGTAAGCAGAACGTACGCGCTGCATCAGCTTGCCTTTGGTCAAGTTGGAAAATCCGGATCCGCCTCTTTTCTTCAGCAGATCTTTTAACTGAGCAGCGTTTAGGTAGGTCAGAGATTCAAAGGCAGACATCTCTTTAACATAATGTTTTTCCAATAATTCATCCAAGGCCTGCTCTGCATTGATACCGTAAGTATATTCGAAATATTTTGGAAAAGGACTTTCGTTGGTAAAAGTCGAGAAACTGATACGCCAAAGCAAAATCAGATAGCCAGGCAGAATCCCTTCTTCTAAACGCACCATGTTACGCTTAGGAACAAGCGACTCAGAACCAATCTCTACAGCTTCCAGCCACTCATCCAGGTTTCTTTTAGGAGAGATATAAGGTGCTTCTTCATGCTGGTCATACAAAGACAGCGCCTTTTGAACCGCTGGATCTTCTAAGTCCAAGTGACTGTTCTGTAATTCAATATGTTGTGTATTCATCTTTCGTCGCCTCCTGCTTGCTGTTTATTACAGTTTACTAGAGGAAAGCTCAGAAGACAACGCTAATGCAGAACAGAATAATAAAGGGGAAAAGTGTGGAACATTAACAGTAGATTTAATATGTTTACATGTTGAGGAATCATAAAACAGCATAACGATCATCATTAGGGGGAAAGAAAATGAGAAAAAGAATAGTATGGATAGCGTTAGTAATTATAATGATCCTGTCAGCCTGTTCATCAAACGGTGACGGCGACATGGCAGAAGAATCAGCTGATTCAAGTGTTGAAATGTCCGATTCGGAAATGGCATCAGAACCTGGGTCTTCACCCTCAGAAAATACAGTGATAGAATCGGAAGAAGGAGCTTCCAACACCAATCAAAGCGGGGAATTGATTGGTGAAAAAGTCATCAAGACAGTATCTTTAGAATACGAGACCTTAGATTTTCAGCAGACAACCGATACAATCGAAGATCTGGTCGACCAGTTTGACGCATATATAGAATTTTCCAATGAAACAACTGATGAACCGGGTGGTATTTCCGGGCAACAATATAAAAGTGTCAGCTACACACTGAGAGTGCCGACAGAATCGCTGACAGACTTTCTAAATGCCTTGGAAGACATGGAGGCTTATAAAAAGAGTGAGACAATCGGAACACAGGATGTCACGCAAACGTACCGCGATACAGAAGCCAGAATCGAAGTCCTCAGAAACAAGGAAGCACGGCTGACAGCGCTGCTGGAAGAAGCAGGGTCTATTGAAGACATTATTGAGTTGGAAAACAGCTTGAGCGAGACGATTCAAGAACGAGAATCGTTACAGGCTGTACTGGAAACATTTGACAGTCTGATCGATTATACTGAGGTACAGCTGTATGTTATGGAGCGTCCAAGCTTATCAGATTCCAGCGGTGATCATCTGCCATTTATCGACAGAGTGAGCGAAGCCTTTATGGAATCGATGTACGGATTCTTTTATTTCCTGCAATCCCTTCTGATCTGGATCATCTATGCCATTCCTTTCCTGATCGTGATTGGTTTGATAGGCGGTATTCTCTATTACGTTCATAAGAAGAGAAAGAAATAAGCCATACCGAACAATAAAATAAGGCAGCAATAAAGAGGCGTTTTTTCTAGAAAAGACGTCTCTCTTTATTTGTCCCGATAAACCATTAAATAAACAGCAGATTTCACAGTAAATACATATAACAAGTTATGTCAATAAGGTATAATAACAAGTGTTAAAGGATGATTCGAAGAAAAGTTGCGGGGTAAAAGGGGAGAATGCTCATGGAAAAATCGAGGGAATATGCTATTGAAGTCAGGGGGCTGACGAAGCAGTTTGGTGATTTTAAAGCAGTAAACAAAATAGATTTGAACATCGAAAAAGGCATGGTCTATGGATTTTTAGGACCAAACGGAGCGGGGAAAACAACAACCGTGCGGATGCTGGCGACACTGCTTGAGATTGATGGGGGAACAGCTACGATCTTCGGATACGATGTGCAGACAGAACCGAAAAAAATCCGTCCGCGAATCGCTTTGACAGGACAGTATTCCTCTGTAGATGAAGACTTGACAGGAAAAGAAAATCTGGTCATGATCTGTCGATTGATGGGTTTTTCCAGAAAAGAGTCAAAGCAGCGCGCGCTGGATCTGCTGGAAGCTTTTGGGTTATTTGATGCTGCAAACAAGCAGACAAATCAAGCACTATTAAAAAGGTGGGCATTTCTTAGCTTTTCCATACAGCTGCTGGAATCTTTCCGAAAATACACATGTGAAAATCGGCAAATGACGATAACCTTTGGAGGAACTAAGTAAGCCAATGCACATGCAATGGATGAATCCTTATTGATAATTATAGAGTTTGTTGAAATCATTTATAAGGCCAACCATATCAAAAAGGTTAAATAAAAATAGCGTATTCCAACTATCTTGGATTTGTACCCAAAGTAATTGTTATACGCTTTTTTTATTTGCAGTTAGTCAAAATAGAATATCTCTTCAAAGGTTTTATCTAATGCGATACATAAAATTAAAGCAAGCTTTGCCGTCGGATTAAATTGCCCCGTTTCGATTGAACTGATAGTTTGTCTCGATACCCCTACTTCTTTAGCTAATGCACCTTGACTAAGATTTTTTTCAGCTCTAGCCACTTTCAAACGATTTTTTAAAATAAGGGAATCATTGTTAGTCTTCATCTAATAAACTCCGTATTGGCTGAGCAAGGCAGCAAAATTTAGAGCGACAGCAACTAAACTTATGACTCCGGTAACCAAGTGTTTTTTATTATGAATATTGGAATACTGATAAAATGATGCTGCTGCAAGTTGAGTCATTAGAATCAGCAATATATCGCTGACAGTTTCTTTATTGAGCATCCTTAATACAAGAATAAACAGTGTAACTAGTACTACACCAATCCATCCAATACGAAATGCATAGGTTTTAATAACCTTTTCTCGTTCGTCCTGTTCTTTTCTGGCTTTTTTTAGAATTTCTTGCTTATCCATATGAATTCCTCCTTAACCTTACTTTATCAAAACTTGAGTTATTTGACAAGTTTTATTGTCATTTTGTAGTTAAAACTTGTCGAAACATTGAATTGACTTTTTATTGTTTTGTATAAATTTTTCGTAACAAGTTATAAATAGAAATGTTCATATATTTATTAAAAAGCGGTTTCTACTGAGTAGTCTTTTTTGTTAAAATAGAATAAATTAAACATACCACAATCATTTTTCAATAAAAGATGAATAGACAATTGATAAACAGGAGGTTCGAATGAAACTATTCAAAGACTGGTCACACATTGTATTAAAAAGCACCGTATTTTTAGTTATTCCTATTGCACTATTCATGCACTTTTATTATGGCATTCGTTTTTTGGAAGCTGATGCACTGCAGTGGATCGTGTACCTTTTATACATATTATTGATTTACAGATGGACGATTGATATTTATAGAAAGATTCAGAAAAAAGTTGAAGTGCAATCTTTTTCTGGACTAGAACAGCTGATAACAAAATACAAATGGAAAGTGATTGAGCGCCGCGTTCACCGGCTGATCGTCAGACCCAGATTCGATTTTCCCTTCAATAAACTATTTAATGGAAAAGTTGAAGTCATCTACGCTAACCAGCAAGTCACAATGATCGGGCAGAAATATTACGTAGATATTTTAAAAAAGAATCTGCAAGGAAAAAACAGTTTTGCAAATGGGAAAATCGTGACGGGATTGAAGATTGCTTTTGTCCTTTTCATTTTAGCGGCACCGGTTCTTCAAGGAAGAAATCTGGTCTGGGAATGGAAGGTGTATCAGCATAATGCAGCTGCAGAATCTATGAGCACTGTTTCTGGACTGGATCACAATGGACTGGGGAATACTGTAGAAAACACTAATAACTACGGATACGCCGTAGAAAATGAAGATCATGTATTTTACGTTGAAGACAGTTTGAATCTCGTTCGAACAAATCAGTTATTTGAACAGAAAACGTATCTATCTGAACAGACACAGGGTATAGGGATAGATGAACTGAATATTGTGGGAGAATGGCTGTATTACACCAGAGGAGAGGAACTGATCCGCAGTCGATTCGACGGGTCGGAACGAGAGATTATTTATAACTTGAGCTACTCATCTGATATACATATATACGAAAACTGGATTTATTTTATTAATTTCAACGAGGATAGCGCTCTCTACAAAATGGATTTGAACGGCGGTCAGCTGCAGAAAATGATGGATGGAGAAATCCAGGACCTGGCTCTGTATGGTGAGTTCTTATATGTCAGCCATCAGAACGAAGCGGGTCAATCGGTTGTTGAACGCATGACGCTGGACGGACAGTATACAGATGCAGTGTTAGAAGCATCAGCAAGAGCGCTTGTTAAGCGAGAAGACGAGTATTACTATGTTGGGGAAAATGATCGGTTATATCGAAATCAGTTGAATAGTGGCACACACCCGGAGCTGATTATTGATGAGCGAGTGGCATACTATACGATTCATGAGAACCAGCTTTACTATAGCCCTTATCAGGCAGAAATGGGACATGAAGGAAAAGGGATCTATCAAACGGACCTCTCAGGCACAGAACCTGCTCGAAAACTGTCAGACGATACAGTTGAAGGGCTGTTCAAAATAAAGGGCGCCCTTTTATATAACGCTGTGAATGAAGGCGATAGTTGAATCCATCGTTTTGCCATTCAGCCAAGTAAATTTGATTTTCTTCTC
>MDTB01206095.1_pt1 | contig 14003 bp, 12 predicted proteins | sample 811161 | NCBI WGS metagenome assembly MDTB01 (sample SAMN05326650, study PRJNA326480) | marine metagenome | isolation source: seawater | place: Mediterranean Sea | collected 2009
AAGACAATTCTACACAATCGATGAAATCAAACGTCTATTTGATTACATGGTATTATTTAAGCTTAATAGATTTCACTGGCATTTAACAGACAACGAAGCTTGGAGAATTGAAATAAAACAATATCCTGGCCTTACAGATATTGGAGGGTACAGAGGTTATAATATGAAAATACCTCCGTTTTATGGTAGTGGCTTTAATCAATATGGTGGCTTTTACAAAAAAAAGGATGTTAAAAAATTAATTAAATATGCAAAAAAGTACAATATAGAAATTATGCCTGAAATTGATTTACCTGCCCATTCTTGGACATTACTGCAAATAATGCCTGAATTGAGAGACAAAAATTCAAATATAATTAGTGAGGATATTGGAAATTATAAAAATAATATTATTGATCCCTCATTAAATAAAACAAAAAAATTCTTAAAAATCCTCTTAGGGGAAATATGTGAAATTTTTACTTTTGATACTATACATGTAGGATTAGATGAAAGACCCAAAAATTCTTGGAAAGGATCTCCTTCAATAATTAAGTTTATGAAAAAAAATAAAATTAATTCACAAGAAGAATTTCAAGATTATTATATGAATTATTTGATTGGTATTATTAAATCAAAAAATAAAAGAACGGCAGCTTGGAATGAAGCTGCAGTTTCTCCACATATTGATCATGGAGTTGGCGGAAGTGCTGGAAACATAGATAGATCATGTTTAATCTTTGCATGGGAGCATTCTGATGTTGCAAGAGAAATAACAAGTAAAAATTTTGAAACAATTTTATGCCCAGGTGAGAAAACATATTTTGATATGGCTTATAATAATTCAACTGAAGAAAGGGGCTTATCTTGGGCATCAACAATAGAAGTAAAAGATATATTTAATTGGATACCAGATGAAAAAATAAATAATAAAAATCTGATTAAAGGTATTCAAGCTCAACTATGGTCAGAAACAATTACTAACAAAGAATACTTTGATGAAATGATTAATCCTAGATTAGCAACATTGTCTGAAATAGCATGGAAAGGTAGATCTACGAGATCTTGGAATAGTTTTAGGAATTGTTTATTTAATACAACTAATATGCTTGAAAAATTTGGCTGGAATCATCATTTGTTCTAATTATAAATGAGGGTTTCTAGATCTATATTTTGCTAATAATTTTTCATTATGAGCTTTGGAGTTTGGCATATTAGAGCTTATATAAAACGGGAATGGGGTTTCATCTCTTAGCTTATATGCCACTTCAGAAATAATTGAATTAATAATTGAAGCTCCACCAATAGTTGAGAATGGTGCAACTCTATACTTATTTACAGAAATAATTGCATCACCTCTTGGGCCACAATTATCTATATGTAAATCCGACAACTGATATAATTTTTTATTTTTATTAATTTTTTTGGAATATTTTAAAGAAGAAATTCCAATTACTTTACTTTTTCTTTTTTTGGCATAGAGAGCAGCTTCGATTGGTGCTTGATTGACACCACTATTAGAAATAATAATAATAGTATCCTTAGATGTTAAATTATATTTGTCTAACAATTGAGAAGCTACACCTTTAGTTCTTTCTATTTGTGAACTAAAAGTCGCACTTTCATGAAGCATAGTGCTAGATGACAAAATGGGACATATTGGAGCAAATCCACCAGCACGAAAATGTCCTTCTTCTGCAATCATATGTGAATGACCTGTTCCAAAAATATATATCATGCCATTATTAAAATATGTTTTACAAAACAAATCTACAGCTTGATTTAATTTTTTATTTTGTGTTTTTGAAATAAGTTCTATAGATTTTTTGACTTCAGCAATATATTTTTTAACATAATTATTTTTAATCATAATTTTTATCCCTTACTACACCAATAAGAACTAAGAAATCACCTTTTTTAATAAATGATTTATTTGTTATACCAATTACTGTACCTGAAAGCTTTGAAATTATTTTCTTTGGCTTTTTTTTTGGATTATCTGGAAAATGAATAGTGCCAATCAAATCATCTTTAGTAATTTTTGAATCAATATTGACATTTATTTCAAATATTCCCTCTGTTTTTGATAATATAAAATTTTTACTTACATCATTAAAATACAAAAGTTTTGATTTTTTCTTTTTAATCTTAGAAATATATTTTAAATCATATTTTATTATTTCAAGAAATTTCAAAACATTATTTATTCCATTGTCTGCAATTGATATAGATTTTTTGTTAGCTAAGCCTCCTCCACCTAATTCAGCACTAACATATATTTTGTTAGATTTTACCGCCAGAACATCAAGCATGCCATGCGGATTTTTTTCATAATGTTTCAAATATATTGGCGCACCAAAAGCCATTGCAATTTCTTTAGATTTTTTCATTAGTAATTTATTTTCATAATGATAATACTTTGCCATTTCTGAAAACTTTCTATTTTTTCCTCCAGAATGAATATCTAAAATTATTTCCACATTAGGTAAAATACTTTGTTTTAAAAAATTTGATATTTTGAAAGTTAAACTATTATTATTATTATTATAAAAACTTCTATTCATGTCTATTTTATCTAATATTGAAACTCTATTGCCATTATTTAAAGCTGGTAAGTTTAAAGCCGGTATAATAATTAAATGACCCTTAATTTCCTCTAATTTAAGATTTTTTATTAATTTAAATAATGAAATGAAACCCTCAGTTTCATCTCCATGATTAGCACCTATTAGAAGAACAACAGGTCCAGTCATATTTTTCATAGAAATTATAGGTAATTTTACTACTTTATTTTTACTGTTATTCCGTATTTCAAAATTTGCAATTATATAATTTTTTGCTTTTTGTTTTATAAATATTTTTTTGAGTACTTCATCTTCGTTTAAGATATTAGCTTGACCCATAAAGAATTATAATATTATTATAATATACTTTTAAAATTATAAAATAGTAAGGAGTATTATTATGAGGAAATTTATTTCTATAACATTAATATCTATTTCATCTATTTTTCTATTCAATACAGCTTATGCTGGTAAATTGGTTATAGAATCTTGGAGAAATGATGATGCGGATGCATGGAACAATGCAATAATCCCTGCATTCAACGCTAAATACCCAGATATTGAAGTTATTTTTCAAACTACAATACCAGTTCAATATGCTGGTAGCATGAATGCTAAGCTCGAGGGTGGAACTGCTGGAGATTTAATCACTTGTATTCCATTTGACCAATCATTAAAATTATTTAACAGAGGGTGGTTAACTTCTCTCAACTCTTTAGGAGGATTAGATAATTATCCTCAAGTTGCAAAAGATGCTTGGAGTACTGATGATGGCTCTGATTTATTCTGTGTCCCAATGGCATCAGTTTCCCATGGATTTATGTACAATAAAGAAATATTTGCAGAACTTGGATTATCAATTCCAAAAACTGAAAGTGAGTTTTTTGCAACATTGGATAAAATCAAAGATGATGGAAATTATACTCCATTAGCAATTGGTACAGCAGACACATGGGCAACTGCGATTATGGGTTGGCAAAATGTTGGGCCTAATTATTGGGCAGGTGAGAAAGGTCGTAAAGCTATCATAACTGGTGATGAAAAATTCACTGATCAACACTATGTGGATTTATTAACATCATTACAAAGATGGAGTAACTATATGGCTGATGGGTATCAAACTCAAACTTACCCTGATAGTCAAAATTTATTTACACTTGGAATGGCAGCAATTTATCCAACTGGATCTTGGGAAATATTTACATTCTCTCAAAATGCTGATTTTGAATTTAGCGCTTTCCCACCTTATACACAAGATGGTCAATCAGATTGTTATATTGATGATCATACCGATATTGGTATTGGCCTAAATTCTGCTTCAAAAAATAAAGAGGAAGCTAAAATTTTCTTGGAGTGGTTAACTAGTGCTGAATTTGCTGAAATTTTTGCAAATGAAGTTCCAGGATTTTTTCCACTACATACTCATTCAATAAATGTTAACGATCCAGTTGCTAAAGAATTTATTAGCTGGAAGGATACTTGTGACACTACTATTAGAAATAGCAGTCATATAGTTGGAAGAGGTGAGCCAAACTTAGACGGAGTGATTTACGAAGTTGTATCCAGTGTTATTAATGGCACTATGACTCCTGAAGAAGGTGCGGCAAAAACTGAAGCTAGCTTAGCTAATTGGTACGAGCCACATCAGTAACAAAAAAAAGGATCGCGGAATTTATTATCCGCGATCCTATATTAAACTATTTGATATATAAAAAATGAAGAAGAAATTTCCCTACCATATAATTGTATTTTTGTTTCCAGCCTGTTTTATTTACACAATTTTTATGATTTTTCCTTTATTTGATACTTTAAGAATAAGTTTCTACACCCAGGACTTAATGGGAAGTAATTTAGATAATACTACTGGTGTTAGAACATTTACTGGAATTAATAATTACAGAATACTTTTTTTCGATGAATTATGGTCATACCATTTTTGGAATGCACTAAAAAATAACACATATTTTTTTATCCTACACGTTTCAATTCAAACGCCTATAGGATTATTAATAGCAGCTTTTTTGTCATCTAAAGAATTAAAATTTAAAGGTACTTACAGAACCTTAATATTTTTACCTGCAATGATGTCAATTGTTATAGTCGGCTACATCTTCAATCTTATACTATCAAACCTCTGGGGGATACCTCAAACATTACTTGGTGCAGTTGGCTTAGAAAATCTTTATCAACCTTGGTTGGGACTTAAGGAAACTGCTCTTATTACAATATCCTTAATTTCAATTTGGCAGTTTGTCGGTATTCCTATGATGTTATTTTATGCTGCATTATTAAATATTCCTGATGAAGTTCTTGAAGCATCAAAAATTGATGGGTCTAATGGTATTACTACTTTTTGGTATATTAAGTTACCGCTTATTATGCCTACCGTTGGCTTAATGGTAATACTAACATATGTCGGTAATTTTAATGCCTTTGATCTTATTTTTGCTATTAGAGGCTTATATGCAGGACCTGAGTTTTCAACAGATTTAATGGGAACATTTTTTTATAGAACTTTTTTCGGATTTCAGCATCAACTGGGTAATCCAACTATGGGTGCAACAGTAGCATCAGCCACTTTTGGTATTATACTTATTGGAGTATTGCTTTACTTATTTGCATTTCAAAAAAGAATAACAAGGTATCAATATTGATGAGATCTTATCAAGACAAAATCAATCAACTAATTATGCATAGTGTTCTTTTATTATACACACTTATATGTATGTTTCCTGTCTACTTATTATTATCTAACTCGTTTAAAAAAAGAAAATCTATTTTTAAAGAACCGTTAAGTTTGCCTTCTGAAGAAACATTTAGTTTAACAGGTTTCACTAAAATGTTTTCAAGAGTAGACTTTGGAATATTTTTTTATAATTCAATCACTGTCACTTTGATTACTCTTTTTTTAGTTCTTCTTTTTGGTGCAATGGCAGCATGGGCATTATCAGAATATAAATTTAAAGGAAATACGATGTTAGGTTTATATCTTGCTTTTGGAATTATGATGCCGATCAAATTAGGAACTGTAAGTGTTCTTCAACTTCTTAATTCAATGGGCTTGGTCAATACTCTTACAGGACTAATTGTTGTTTACACAGCTCAAAGTTTGCCTTTGGCTATTTGGATTCTATCTGAATTTATGAAACAGGTTAACAATGAATTAAAAGAGGCCGCCAGGTGTGATGGAGTAAATGAATATCAATTATTTTTTTATATTATCTTACCATTGTTAAGACCACCATTAGCAACTGTTGCAGTTTTTACAATGGTTCCAGTATGGAACGATATATGGTGGCCTTTAGTTCTTGCTCCTTCTAGTGGTAAACAAACTGTCATTTTGGGAATGCAACAATATATTGGACAATATGTAACTAATTGGAATGCAGTATTTGCATCTCTTTCTACAGCATTAATACCTATACTTATTTTTTATATTATTTTTTCAAGACAATTGATTAGAAGTATAACTTCTGGTGCAGTTAAGTAATATTTAATTAAATTTTGAGTAAGCTAAACAACCAAATGCTTCAGCATCTTTTCTCAAACCTGCTTTTTTTAATTTAATTTTAATATTTTTATCTTTAATAAAAAAATTTAATTTATTAAAAAACATATTATTTAATCCTACACTTCCCCCAATAATAAAGTTTTTTATACCAAGAATATTATGAATATTTACTATACTTTCTGATAACACTGATGCGGCATTATTTAAAGAATCTATAACTAACTTATTTTTACTATGATTTTTTATCAATTCTTTCAACTTAAGATTTAATTTGAGCTTTTTATTAATATTTCTCTCTATTGCAGTACCAGATGAATAAGCCTCTAAACATCCCTTTCTGCCACAGCCACAAATTTTTCCATTATATTTAATTACAGTATGTCCAATTTGTCCAAATATTTTTTTATTCGAATTTAAAACTTTTTTATTTATAATTGCAGCACCTCCTATACCTGTTGATACTGTAATATAGAAAAAATCTTTTAAATTTTTTCCATTCCCATAATATGATTCGCCTAAGGATGCGGCGTGTGTATCCCCAATAGCAAAAATTGGTATTTTAAACTTCTCCTTAAAGAAATTAACTATTGGAAAATTATCAAAACTACCAATCATATTTCTATTCAAAGTAGACCATTTTTTATTATACACTAAACCGGTTGTAGCTATTCCAATAGATGAAATATCATTTGCGTTATTCAAAAGAAAATTCCTGATATTTAACAAGTTAGATGGACCAAAATTTTCAGTTTTAAACTTTTTTTTCTTTACGATTATATTATTTTTAAAAAAACATACTGATATTTTCGTACCTCCAATATCTACGGATACAAAATTTTTACTCATTAATAGTATTCACAAAATTGTTTGTAATTATCTCTACTCTATTTAATGCTGTTCCAACAACAACACAATGTGCACCCATTTTTATTGCTTTTTTAGCTAAATGAGGAGTGTTGAATCTTCCCTCTGCAATAACTGGTATTTTTAAGCTAATAGATTCTCTTAATAATTTAAAGTCTGGATATTCAGGAATTTTATTCTTTGTATATCCTGATAATGTTGTACTAATTATATCGACATCACTTTTAATTGCATTTTTAACGTCAAATATAGATGAACAATCTGCCATAGAAATCTTATTAAATTTTTTTATTTCATTAATAATACTTTTTACACTTTCAGGTCTATTTCTATTTGTGGCATCAAATGCTATTATATCAGCACCTGCATTTGCTATTTTTTTAATATCCGAAAGAAATGGCGTAATGATTATAGGATAATTACTTAAATTTCTTTTTATCAAGCCAACAATTGGAACATTTATATTTTTTTTTATTAATTTAATATTTTTCTCTCCCTCAATTCTCAAACCTTTAGCCCCTCCAATCAATGAAGATTTTGCCATTGCTAAAATTATTGATGATTTATCCATGGGGCCTTGAGGAACTGGTTGACAGGACGCAACTAAACTTTTTTTTAATTTATCTAAGATTATTTTGTTTTTTTTAATCATTATTATTGATTATACTAAATTATGATTAAAAAAAATCATTATGTCTTTTGTTTAGATGGAGGTGCTTCAAAATCAATATCTGCAGTTTTTGATACAAATGGAAATAAGCTTGAAGAAAATGTGGGAGGTTTATGTAATATCGAAAATAATTTTAATTTATCTTTAGACTGCATAGAATATCATTTAAAAATATCAAAAATACTTAAAAATATAAGAAAAAAAAATATTGTTATAAGCTTGGGATTAGCAGGTGGAAGAAATATATCAAAAAAAAATATTATTAAGAAAAGACTAAAAAATTATAAAAAAATTTTTATATCAACTGATGGCCATATATCCCTCTTGTCAATTCTACAAAATATTGAAATACAGAATTATAAAGATATTGCTTCTTTTAATATTGGCACTGGATCAGTTATACATTTCTTCATAAACAAAAATACTCAATATCAAATTGGTGGTTGGGGGCATATGTTTGGAGATCAATGCAGTGGATATTGGATTGGAAAAAAAATTATAACTTATTTCTTAAAAAATATAGATAACTTGGAAAAGAATGATCCTATATATAAAGATTTGATTATTAATTTTGGTAATAATGACTCAACTGTTATGAAAAAATTAATGAGAAATGATGTAGAAAATATTGCATCTATTTTCAAAATTTTTTTAAAATATTTAAATCAATCTGAATTATCAAAAAAATTATTTAAAGAAATAATCTTAGAATATAAAAATATATTACATCACTTAGTATATATTAAAAAAAAGAATAAAATTTATTTATCAGGGGGATTATCTAATTTTTATTTTAAATATACACCATATAAATTTAAAAAATTTGTACATATAAATAAATCAAATCCTGTAGATGGCGCATATTTAATGACACAGAAAAAAGAATTTGTAGAAAATTTATATAATGATAAAAGAATTTTGAAGTAATTGAATGAAAAAAATTTATGGTAAAATAGTTAACAACAAAGAATCTTTTTTTGGCTCTATATCTTTTACAAATAAAATTAGCAAAATTACTAAGGAACAAGAAAATAATGAAGATTTAATAATACCCGGTTTTATTGATCCACACTGCCATGGAGCTGTTGGAGCTGATACTATGCAAGGATATGATGCAATTAATAAAATGTCTCTTTTTCATTTAGAGCATGGAACAACTTCGATATTACCCTCAACTTGGACTAGCACATTGGAGCATACAATGAGTGCACTTAAAAATATAAAAGATAGTAATAGAGTGGGAAATATTTTTGGTATTCATTTAGAGGGTCCTTTTATAAATCCAAATAAATTAGGCGCGCAACCTGATTTGTCTAAAGAGCCATCAATTAAATTTATGGAAGAAATATTAAATATTGCTGATGTCAAAACTATAACTTTAGCACCTGAACTTGATGGTATGGAGTCCTTTATAGAATATATAAATTCAAAAAAAATATCAATTCAGTTTGGCCATTCATTAGCTTCTTCTGAATGTTGTAAAAAATATATGGATAAATATAATGTTAGTTTTACACATTTATACAATGCAATGTCAGGTAATGATCATAGAAATCCTGGTGTATTATCTGCTGCCTTAGCATATGGGAATTTTGCAGAAATTATTTGTGATAAACTTCATGTTAGTCCAGAAGCAATTAAAATAGCGCAAAAATCAATTAAAAAACTTTATGCAGTAACAGACTCAGTTAGTGTTAATGGTTTAAAAGATGGAGAATATAAATTATTCAATAATGATATAGTTAAAAAAGGAAATATTATAAAATTAAAAAATAATAATACTTTAGCAGGTAGTGTTGTTACGATGTATGATATATTTATTAATTTAATCAACTTAGGCTATAAATTAAATGAAGTTATAGCAATGACTAGTTCAAATGCTGCTGATTTTTTAAATCTTAGTAATGTTGGTGAAATAAAAGAGAATTATATTTCAAATTTTATTGTTCTTGATAAAAAATATAAAATAAAACATGTTTATTTAAAGGGAGAAGAAGTTGAGAAAAAATTCATTAGTTCTTAAAGAAGCTCTAGATACACCTTATATTTTAAATGATCTTTTTATTAATGATAAAAACGATTATAAATCTATTGCCAAATTAATAAATAGTAAGAAAATTCATTATATTGTTACTATTGCAAGGGGTACTTCTGATTGTGCTGCATTATTTTCATCCTATTTATTTGGAAAGTATTGTAAATTGCCTACATATTCATTGCCTCCTTCACTAATTACAATTGAAAAAACAAAATTTGATTTTTCTCATGCTTTAGTATTAGTAATCTCTCAATCTGGAATGGGTAAAGACTTAATTGAGTGTGAAAAACAGGTAAGAAATATGGGAGCAAAAACAATTATTCTTTGTAATAATCAAAATAGCCCAATGTTAAAAAACTCTAGCTTCTTTCTTGATATTTATGCTGGTCAAGAAAAAAGTATTGCGGCAACTAAATCATTTATAATGACTATTACTATAATAATAAAATTAATATTTCATTCAATTAATCAAAAAAATATTAATGATGAAATATTAAAGCTAAGTGAATTTTTGATAAAAGATAAAATTAATCAATGGAGTCAAAATAAAATTAACAAAAAAGTTAATCATGGATATATTATTAGTAGAGGGGTAGGGCTTGCTTTAGCAAATGAAATTTCACTTAAATTTAAAGAATTATGCTATGAATTAATAGAGCCATTTAGTAGTGCAGAAGTTTTACATGGCCCAAAAATACTTATTGAAAAAAAATTTAAATTATTTGTGCTTCAAACTAATGACAAATCTGGTCAGATAGTTAGTAATAATACTAAAGAAATAATCAAATATACAAATCTATATTACTTAATTTCAAGTAAAAAAGATTATAATCATAATGGTTTTTATTTTAAGTCTAATAAAATATTTAATATTCTCGACACAATTTATATTATGACAAAATTTTATCCGTGGATAATCAATTATTCTTTTAGTAAAAATTTAAATCCAGACAAACCAAGATATTTAAAAAAAATAACTCAAACATTCTAATAATTTGGATAATATAGATATAGTAATTGTAGGTGCTGGATCAGCAGGATGTATCTTAGCAAATAAATTAATAAATAATACAAATTATAAAATTCTTTTGATCGAAGCTGGACCTAAAGACAGTAGTCCTGTTGTTCATGTTCCTTTGGGTTATGGAATGACTTTTTATAATAAAAAAATAAATTGGAATTTTTATTCTGAAAAACAAAATCAACTTAACAATAGGGAAATTTATTATCCTAGAGGTAAAGTTTTAGGGGGGTCTAGTTCTATTAATGGCATGGTTTATTCAAGAGGAGTGAAAACAGATTATGAAAATTGGCATATGAGCTCTGAATTATCATTAGAAAAAATAATTAATAGTTTTAAAGAAATTGAACAGCCGGTAGATCCAAGTAATTCACCATTAAGTTTGAACAAAATGCCAGTTAATGATGTTAGTGATCAACATCATTCAATTCTAAAATATTTTTTTAGAGGCTGTGATGAAATGGGTATTAAATTCAATAAAAATTTAAATACTGAATTAAGTGATCAAATAGGACATTATAATATTACTACTTTTAAAGGCAGAAGATACTCATCTTCTAAAGTGTTCTTAAAACCAATTTTAAACAACAAAAGATTAATATTAATGACAAAAACATTTGTTAATAAACTGATAATTAAGGAAAATAAAATTGAAGCTATTGAAATTATTAATAAGAAAAAGAAAATTATAATAAAACCTAATTTAGCAACAATATTATGTGCTGGTGCAATAATGACACCATTTATATTAATGCACTCTGGTATTGGTAATGCGGAAGATTTAAAAAAAATGAATAAGGAGATAATTATTAATAATGTTAATGTTGGTAAAAATTTTCAAGATCACTTGGGTATAGATTATTTATTTAAAACTTTTCATCCCACGTTAAACAGTTCTTTGGGGATATGGCCTGGAAGAATCAGAGAAATGTTGAAATATATATTATACAGAAAGGGACCTTTTGGTTTAAGCTTGAATCAGTCAGGTGGTTATGTAAACTGGAATTCTCGTAATAAATATCCTAATTTGCAAATATATTTTAATCCAATAACTTATTCTATTACTCATAAAAATAAAAGACCTCTTCTAAAAACAGACAAATTTGATGGTTTTATAATAGGATATAATTCATGCCGTCCTAAAAGTTTGGGTGAAGTAAATCTTTCAAGTCCTAATGTAGAGGATAAACCAGTTATCAATCCAAACTTCTTAAGTAACGATGAGGATATTTATGATGTAAAATGTGCCATTAATTTTTCTAATACATTAGCGAAAACTAATTCTATTAAAGATATAAGAGTTGATAATATTAATAATAATCTAATAGATGGAAGTGAAGAGGAGATGTTTGAGCATTTTAAGGAAAATGCTGTATCTATTTATCATCCATGTGGAACTTGCAGAATGGATAAAGATAAATCAAAAGGTGTTGTTTCTGAACGCTTTAAATTTCACGGATTAAATAACTTATGGGTTTTAGATGCTTCAGTGTTTCCAAATATTACTTCTGGAAATATTAATGCGCCTGTAATGATGCTTGCTAATATAGGTAGTAAAATTATTATGGAGGATTTAAAAAAACAGTCAAAATATGAAAATAATTAAACTTGAAACTTTTACAAAATCTTACGTTAGCTTTGTTAAAGTGACAATTGAAGATGGATCAGTTGGATTTGGTCAAATGTCAACTTACCATGCCGATATAACAAATCAAATTTTTCACAAACAAGTTGCACCATGGATTTTGGGAAAAACTTACTACGATTTTGACGATTTGGCAGACTTTGTTTTTGAAAGGGAGCACAAATTTCCTGGTTCCTATCTTTTAAGAGCATTAGCGGGACTTGATACTGCCCTTTGGGATTTGAAAGGAAAAATTGAAGGTAAACCTGTAGTTTCATTAATAGGAGGATCTCCAGGTAATTTAAGAATTTATGGTTCATCAATGAAAAGAGATATTACACCTGATGATGAAGCAAATAGATTTAATATACTGTTTAATGAAAAGGGCGTTAATGCATTCAAATTTAGAGTTGGTTCTGAATGTGGTAGAGGAGTTGATGAATGGGAGGGAAGAACGTCTGATATAGTAAAAACCATAAATTTATCTTTAGATAAAAGTGTAATTAAAATGGTTGATGCAAATAGTTGTTATAATTCTGATCAAGCAATAGAAATTGGGAAACTTTTAGAAGATAATAATATCACTCACTTTGAAGAGCCTTGTCCTTACTGGAAACCAGAAGAAACCAAAAAAGTAACTGATAGTCTAAAGATAGATGTTACTGGAGGCGAACAAGATTGTGATTTAAGAATTTGGAGAGATATGGTTAAAAGAAAAATTGTAAATATTTTTCAGCCAGATGTTATGTATCTTGGAGGATTAACAAAAGCTTTAAAAGTTGCTAAAATTATTGAAAAAGGTGGTTTTATATGTACTCCTCATACTGCTAATTTATCTTTAGTAACAATTTGTACAATGCATTTTTTAAAAGCAATAAGTAACTCCGGCCCTTATCTTGAATTTTCAATAGAGGGTAAAGATTATTATCCTTGGCAACAAAATTTATTTTTAGGTGATCCTTTTCAAATATCAAATGGAATGGTTAGAATTGAAGATACCCCTGGTTGGGGTATCGAGATTAATCCTGAGTGGCTAGATAAATCTGAATATAAAAAGATAGAAATATAAAATAATGATTAAAAATATAATTTTTGATTTTGATGGAGTAATAGTTGATAGTGAAGTTTTAGCCTCTAAAGCATTTGCTAAATATTTCAGTAAAGTTGATGACGCTATTAAAGAGGAGCAATTCTATAAATATGCTGGAAATAAAACAGTTGACGTAATAGATTTATTATCAGCTAAATATAAGATTGAAGATAAAGACAAATTTACAAATGAAATATTTGAAATTGTTTCCAAAATTTATTCTAAGGATCTGAAACTAGTCGATGGAGCAAAAGATTTTATTAGTAAATCAGATAGAAAACATTTCATTGGATCAAATAGTAATAAAGATAGAATTTTAGCCGGATTAAGCTTTGTTGGCTTAGATAAATTTTTTTTGAGTAACCAGGTATATTCATTTGATATGGTTAAAAGACCAAAACCTGATCCAGATATATACCTAAAAGTTTTAGCAGATAACTCACTTAATATAGAAGAAACAATTATTATCGAAGATAGTGGAGTAGGTGTTAAGGCAGCTACTTCTGCAGGAGTAAATGTATTGGGGCTAACAGCAGGAAAACACTGGCATTCAAATAGAGATAAAAACGAATTATTTGACAATGGTGCTTTGAATGTATTTAGTGATTATGAAAGTTTAGGTAAGGCAATAGAGGAACTTTA
>MDTB01212707.1_pt1 | contig 14003 bp, 16 predicted proteins | sample 811161 | NCBI WGS metagenome assembly MDTB01 (sample SAMN05326650, study PRJNA326480) | marine metagenome | isolation source: seawater | place: Mediterranean Sea | collected 2009
ACCCGAAGAATTTGCAAGGAAAGAAGTTGCTGAGATATTGATGAAATACTATCAATCCCTTTAATTTATATGGTTAAAAAGAATATAATTATTTGCTAATAATTAATTCCCAATATGGTAATAATATATTATAATCTTTCCCAAGCAGGTATTTAACAAAGGAGAGATTATGCCAAATATTAGTAAAACTTTGACTGAAAGCGCAATTACACATGTAACTAAGACAACGCAAATCAGTGATTACTACTCTCTTCCTAGAGACCTCAAAATTACAGAAGGGCCCGTGAAATCAACAGAAAGAAGCAGAAAAGCTCAAAGCTAAAATTAAGAAATAATCGGAGAAATTATGATAACAGTTAACCCATTCGTAGAAAATGTTTTAAATGTCCCAGTTTATGCTATGCAAGGATTTCTAATTCTTATGGTTATTTTTACTGTAGGCGGCGTCTTACTAGATATGATGCATAAGAAAAATGTAAAATTCTTTTTCGAAAATGCAAAAAAGGCGAAATTATCTGCAACTAATTCAGTTCCTACTGGCAAAAAAGTATCAATTGTAGTAAAAACACTCGCTCATGATGTTGCTACCTCAGCAGAATTTTGTGGTGTGACACGAAGAATTACACACTTATTAGGGATGTATGGAACAATAGCATTTTGGGTTGCATCTGCAGTACTAATTTTTAGCAACACTTCTGCTTCTGGAGCATGGCCAATCGTCTGGCATATAGGCGCAATCATGACTTGTCTGGGCGGTTATTGGTTCTGGTTCATTCAAAGAGTAGATGTTAGATCGGAAGGAAACGGGTGGAATAGAATTGTGTTTGCTGATCTATTCGTATTATCTCTGGTTTTAACCTCAACTTTTGCACTATTGTGGTCATTCTTTCAATCGTCTAACTCAACTGGCTTAGCAGCACTATTTTTCATATTATTTGTGATATCCAATGTGGTATTATTCGGCGGAGTTTACTGGTCAAAATTTGCACATATGTTCTACAAGCCAGGCGCTGCCATTCAGAAGCATCTAGCAGCTGCTGATGGTTCTAGAGATGATCTACCAGAGCCAGCAGATTTGCCTAAACAGTATGGCCTAGGTATAAAAAGATCAGAACCACAGAATTATTAAAGAATTTTAGATTAACGGAGAAAAAATTATGTCAACTTTTGTATATATGACCAGATGCGATGGATGCGGTCACTGCGTAGATATTTGCCCTTCAGATATCATGCACATTGATAAGTTAATTCGTCGTGCAGTAAACATAGAGCCTAACTTTTGTTGGGAATGCTATTCATGCGTTAAAGCTTGCCCTCAAAATGCTATTGACGTCCGTGGATATGCGGATTTTGCTCCAATGGGACATAAAGTTAGAGTATTAAGAGAAGAGGAGAAAGGTGTGATTAGCTGGAAGATAAAATTCAGAAATGGTCACATGAAAAGTTTTGTGTCTCCTATAACAACTAAACCTTGGGGTAAATATATACCTCACTTAGCTGAAAAAGATGTTCCAAATAAAGAACACCATGCTAATAATCAGCTTTATGGAGAACCTAAATATCTTAAAACTGGTAAAGTCCCAGTCTCTAATACAGGTTTACCTGTAATGGAGAAAGTTGGCAAATTAAAACAGGGAGTGTATTACTAATGGCTAAATATAAAACACATTATGAAGATTGCGACATTTTAGTCGTCGGTGGTGGAATGGCTGGAACTGGTGCAACGTTCGAAGCTAGATATTGGGGGCGTGACATGAAGATTGTCTGTGCGGAGAAAGCCAATATCGATAGAAGTGGTGCGGTTGCTCAAGGTCTATATGCAATTAATTGCTACATGGGCATGCAATGGGATGAAAATCAACCAGAAGACCATGTACGCTATGCAAGAAATGATTTGATGGGAATGGTACGTGAAGACCTAGCTTATGATATGGCAAGACATGTAGACTCATGTGTTCATATGTTTGAGGAATGGGGTCTACCTCTAATGCGTAATGAGAAAACTGGAAGATACCAAAGAGAAGGAAAATGGCAAATTATGATTCATGGCGAGAGTTACAAACCAATCGTAGCTGAAGCTGCTAAAAAATCAGCAGATAAAGTATATAACCGAGTCATGATAACGCATCTACTAATGGATGAAACAAATGATAACAGGATTGGTGGCGCAACGGGCTTCAATATGAGAACAGGCGATCATTATGTATTTCGTGCCAAAGCAGTTATATGTGCTGCAGGTGGAGCTTCTCACATCTTTAAACCACGCGCAGTGGGAGAGGGTATGGGACGTACATGGTATGCTCCATGGAGTAATGGATCTGCATATGCTTTACCTATCGCTGTTGGGGCGAAAATGACACAAATGGAAAACCGAATTGTACTTACAAGATTTAAAGATGGATATGGTCCTGTAGGCGCATATTTCCTTCATCTAAAAACTTATACACAGAATGCAAATGGAGATAACTACGAGAAAACTTGGTATGACCAAACCAAAGAAATGGTAGGTGAATATATAGATCATATACCTACACCTACATGTCTACGTAACCATGCTTTCATTCAAGAGACTGCAGCAGGCAGAGGTCCAATACACATGGTAACAATGGAGGCATTTCAAGATCCTCATTTAGAAGTTATTGGATGGGAAAATTTCCTTGGAATGACAGTTGGTCAAGCAGTGGTATGGGCGTCACAAGATATTGATCCAAAATATCAAAATCCGGAACTTACAACATCAGAACCTTATGTTATGGGTTCACATGCTACATGTTCAGGCGCATGGGTTAGTGGACCTGAAGATATATCTGGGGGCATTCCAGAGTATTTCTGGGGATACAATAGAATGATGACTATTGATGGCCTTTTTGCAGCAGGTGATGCTGCAGGTGGTACGGCGCATGCATTCTCTTCTGGATCTTTTACAGAGGGAAGACTTTGTGCTAAAGCTGCAGTGCAGTATATAAATGATGGAAAAGCTAATGGAATTAAAGTCACAGAAGCACAATGTGAAAAATTTAAAGAAGAAATTTATAAACCTCTTGAGAATTATACTGTAGGGCGTAATGAAATTACTGCTGGTACTGTATCGCCAAGTTATATATTACCTATACAAGGACTACAAAGACTTCAGAAGATAATGGATGATTATGTAGGTGGTATTGGAACAAACTATATGACTAATGGCAACGGACTTAAACGAGGCTTAGAATTACTAGGCATACTACAAGAAGACCTAGAAAATGTTGGGGCTGAAGACTTACATCAATTAATGAGAGCATGGGAATTAAAACATCGTGCACTTGTTTCTCAGTGTGTAGCAGAACATACAATGTTTAGAGAAGAAACTAGATGGCCTGGTTACTACTATAGAGGCGATTTCTTAAAACTTGATGATGATAATTGGCATTGTTTAACAGTTTCTAGACGTGACCCAAAAACAGGTAAATTCATTATGGAAAAAGCTCCGCTCTATCACCTTATCGATGAAGAGTCTGAGAGTGAAAGTAAAGCGTAAATACATTAAGTATTTACAGCTAACAAGTGATGATCATGAATCTTGTAGAGATGACAGATGAGCAAATACTTCAGATCGCAAACCCTATATGGGATGGCTTAATAGAGTCATCGAATAAAAAAGATTATGGTGGGTTCACAAAACATTTTTCCAAAGAAATGCTCTATGGAGCTAATGAAGTTGAGATAGGTAAACAGTGGGCAGGTAATAAGATGCTAACAAGCTTATCTACAGATCATCAGTTTTTTGGATGTTTAAGACGCAATGATCATGTTACTGTTTTATACAAACAGAAAAGCGTAGAGGTACCAGGCGACTTTCTTGGTAGATTAGTTCTTGGTATTGAAGATGATCTAGTGAAAGTTTTTGGCGCAACAATTTTTTAACAGAAATTTTTTACATATAAAAATCATCTAAAGATAATTCTTTATGTTGTAATTTAAACATGATGTTTTTTATCAATTGATTAAACTAAGATATTTAGTTATATTAATAAAGCTTGACTTATACTAAAAACCCATTAATATAATATTATTCATAGTCAAATCACAAGATAGATCATCTAATTTAAAAAAATTAAAGAGGAAAAATAATAGTGAGCTTAGTACTAGATATTACAGATGCTAATTTTGATATAGAGGTTTTACAATCAGATACACCAGTGTTGGTAGATTTTTGGGCTGAATGGTGTGGTCCTTGTAAAGTCTTAGGCCCGATCATAGACGAAGTTGCACCGGAGTATGATGGAAAAATTAAATTTACCAAACTAAATATTGATCTACATCCAGAAACTGCACCTAAGTATGGAATTAGAGGAATACCAACGATTTTACTTTTTAAAAATGGCGATTTAAAAAAAACAAGCGTAGGCGTGCTAACTAAATCAGAATTAAACAAACTATTGGATGAAAACGTATAATCATAATTAATCCTTTCGTCTAACCCATCAAAGAATTCAAAACTATAAACAAAATAAATATGAACCTAACAGAACTAAAAGAAAAACCGATTCAAGAGCTAGTTACTATGGCAGAGAAAATGGGTGCTGAAAATGTTGGTCGTTTGAGAAAACAAGATGTAATATTCACAATACTAAAAAATCATTCATCGAGTGGTGAGGATATTTCAGGTGGTGGTGTGTTAGAGATCTTACAGGATGGTTTTGGTTTCTTAAGAAATGCAGGAAGTTCATATCTAGCGGGACCTGATGATATATATGTTTCTCCTAGCCAAATACGAAAATTTTCCCTTAGAACAGGGGATACAGTTGTGGGTAAGATAAGACCACCTAAAGAAGGTGAAAGGTATTTTGCATTATTAAAAGTTGATAATGTAAATTTTGACTCCACAGAAAACTCTAAACATAAAATTCTCTTTGAAAACCTCACACCATTACATGCTAACGAAAGACTAAGATTAGAATGTGGTAATGGAAGTAGAGAGGATATATCTGGACGTCTTGTTGATATAGCCGCTCCCATAGGCAAAGGCCAAAGAGGATTAGTAATATCACCTCCAAAGGCAGGTAAAACAATTATGTTACAACAAATAGCTCAAAGTCTAATAACAAATAATCCAGAGTCTATATTAATCGTTCTTCTCATTGATGAAAGACCTGAAGAGGTAACAGAGATGTCTAGAATGGTAAAAGGTGAAGTTGTTGCGAGTACATTCGATGAACCAGCTCATAGACATGTTCAGGTTGCAGAAATGGTTATCGAAAAAGCTAAAAGATTAGTTGAGCATAAGAAAGATGTAATAATTTTACTTGATTCTATCACCAGATTAGCTCGTGCGTATAATACTATAGCTCCTTCTTCAGGTAAGGTATTATCTGGTGGAGTAGACGCAAATTCTTTAACTAAACCAAAACGATTTTTTGGAGCAGCGAGAAATATTGAAGAGGGTGGGAGCTTAACTATATTGGCTACAGCCCTAATAGATACAGGTTCTAAAATGGATGAAGTTATCTATGAGGAATTTAAAGGTACTGGCAATATGGAAGTACATCTTGATAGGAGAATTGCAGAAAAAAGAATTTATCCTGCAATCAATATAAATAGGTCTGGTACACGCAGAGAAGAGTTGCTAACAACTCCAGATGAACTTCAAAAAATTTGGATCCTCAGAAAAGTTCTTCACTCAATGGATGAACTTGATGCAATGGAATTCATGTTAAACAAGCTTCAGTCGACAAAGACTAACTCAGAATTTTTTGATTCTATGAAAAGATAATTAATTTCCTATATCTTGTCTAAAAAACACCAGTTCTTGATTTTTGATTTTAAAAGCCTCATCTTCATATATTTTTATTTTCTGAATGTTACTATATGCAATAGAAATTGCATCTTCTTTGTTGTCTGAATATACATTAACAGTTAAAATTCTTCCGCCTACTGATTTTAATTTACCATTCTCTAGTATTGTTCCTGCATGGAAAATTTTTATCTTATCACTTTCAATAATTTCAGTCTGATCAATGTAAAAATCTTTTTTATATTTTTCTGGATATCCTTTAGCAGCAAGAACTAAAGTACAACAAAAACTATTATCTGTCTTTTCTATTCTATCCAGATTAATATCTTTAATATCATTAATAGGTTGATTTAATATAAGATCTATTAAGTCTATTTTTTTATTTTCTAGTGTTAACATTAAGTTTTGAGTTTCTGGATCTCCAAGCCTACAGTTATACTCAAGGACTTTAATGTTATTATGGCTATCAATCATCAAACCTATATATAAAAATCCAAGGTATCCATGTTTTTTATTATAATCATTGATACTTGCAATTGTCTTTACCATTATTTTTTCAATATCTAAATGCAGTTTAAATACTGTATTCTTATGTTCATAGCTAAGCGGATGAGTAACAGCTCCCATACCGCCTGTATTAGGGCCATTATTGTATTCATCTCTAGATTTATAGTCCTTTGTCCATGGAAGTGCTATCTCATAAGAACAGCCTTTAAAATTACATACATAAATTGCTGACAATTCTTGTCCGCTCAGAAACTCCTCTATAACAAGATAATCTGAATGTTTTGATGACAATAGGTTATCTATTGCTTCATTTGATTCCTCTATTGAATTAGAGACCACAACACCTTTGCCAGCAGCTAGACCATCTGCTTTAATGACAATAGGGTGCTTCTTATCTTTAACAAAATCTCTTGCTTCATCAGCTGATGAAAACATCTGATAATCAGCTGTAGGAATATCATAATTTTTCATAAATTCTTTTGCGAATACTTTAGACCCCTCTAGAATTGCATAATTTTTTCGCGGGCCGAATATCTTAAGATTATGTTTTGAAAATTCGTCTACAATACCATCTACTAATGGCCCTTCAGGGCCTATGATAGTCATATCAATATCATTCTCTCTAACAAAATCAATTATAGAGCCTGTATTATTACCAGATAAGTTTACGTTTTCAATATTTTCGTCTAGGGCTGTCCCTCCATTACCAGGAGATACATAGACTTTTGAAATTTTTGGCGATAGAGATAATTTCCATGCAATTGCATGTTCCCTGCCACCTTGACCTAAAACAAGTATTTTCATCTTCATATAATCAGTGTTTGAAAACTCTAATTCCACTAAGGACCATAGACATTTTATGCTTATCCACTACATCTATTATATCTTTATCTTTAATTGATCCACCAGGCTGTATAATTGCAGTCACACCTATTTTTTTTGCAAGATCCACGTTATCTCTAAATGGAAAGAATGCTTCAGAGGCCATCACGCAGCCCTTTAGTGATATATCATGTTTTTTAGCCTTTGACTTTGCTATATTTGTTGAGTCAATCCTGCTCATTTGACCTGCACCTATAGCAAGCGTTCTACTATTTTTAGCAAATACAATGGCATTTGATTTTACATATCTTGAGACTTTAAAAGCAAATATCAAATCAGTCATTTGTTTTTTTGTCGGTCTCTTTCTTGTGACAAACTTCAAATCTTTCTCTTTAAGCATAATTGTATCAGTCTGTTGTATTAACATTTTATTTTTTAACGTTTTCATTTCAAGCTCTTTATGATTATAAGAAGAATTTTTTATAATCAATAATCTTACGTTAGGTTTTGTTTTAATTATGTCCAGACAGGCTTTATCAAAGCCTAACGCAAGGATAACTTCAACAAACTGCTGTGATATAATTTTTTTAAGTAATTTGGAATCTAGAGTTTTATTAAATGCTATTATTCCGCCAAACGCAGATATAGGATCTGTATTATATGCATAATTATATGACTTTATAAGACTATCAGATTCAGCAACACCACAAGGGTTAGCATGTTTGACTATTACACATGCAGGTTTAGAAAACTGTTTTACACAAGCAACAGCACTCTCCGCATCGACAAGATTATTATATGATAATTCTTTTCCCGCTGTCTGCTTATAATCAAATCCAGATAATTCAGGCGTTTTTATATTATAAATTACAGCTTTCTGATGAGGATTTTCACCATACCGCAGTTCATGCTTGTTATTTAAAGTTAGACTTAGTTCGTTAGGAAAAGTAGCTTTACTCTTTTGCTTACTATCTTCAAGATATTCACAAATCATAGCATCATAATGAGAGATTTTTTTGAATACTTTCAGTGCTAATTTAGATCTAAGTGTAGAACTGGTCTTTCCAGATTTATTGAGTTCATCAATAACAACATCATAGTCATTTGGATCAGTAACAACTGTGACCCTTTGATGGTTCTTTGCAGCAGCTCTTAGCATTGTTGGCCCACCAATATCAATATTCTCAATTGCTTCATTATATGTGCAATTTTTTTTCGATATGGTTTCCTCAAATGGATATAAATTTACAACAACCATATCAATCAATTCATATACATCATTTCTAAGAGAACTAATTGAAGATCTATTTTTTGCAAGAATACCAGCATGTATTTTGGGGTGAAGTGTTTTTACTCTACCCTCAAGAATTTCATCAAAGGCAGTAAATTTTGAGACTGAGACATTTTTAATCTTTTTTGAAGTTAAGAATTTAGCTGTACCGCCAGTAGACAGGATTATGTAGTTATTTTTTATAAGTTGTTTAGCAAGTTTATCAATATTCTTCTTATTTGAGACACTTAAGATTGCATATTTTTTGTTTTTATCAGTCATTTATGCTCTAAGCCATAGTCTTTTATTCTTTTTATGAGAGTACCTCTGTTGATTCCTAAATAACTAGCGGTTTTTGTTACATTTCCGCCTAAATGATCTAGTACAGCAGATATTAATGATTTCTCAACCTCAGATATAAAAACACTATGTAAATTAGAGACACCTTGCCCATTCATTTTATCAATATAAGTTAAAGTTTCATTTTTAATAGTTTTGCTGAGAGAGCTTGTTGTAACTTTTTTTGTTTTATCCATTTTTATAAATATACCCCTATCCCATCAAAACATGATGCTTCAAATGTACTACATGAGACGTTGTTCTATATTACAATTATAATGAATAGTGTTAAAGAGGAAATTACTAATTTTCTTTAATAAACTTATTTAAAGTATTGATGGTAAAGTCGCCATTCATAAAAAATTCGCTTTTCAAAAGCCTCTTATGAAGACTTATATTCGTTTTGATACCAGTTATGACTGTCTCATCTAAAGCAAAAAGCATTTTTTTTATAGCAGTTTTTCTATCTTCAGCATGAGTAATAATTTTTGCTATTAAGGAGTCATAATTTGGAGGCACATCGTACCCAGAATATATATGTGAGTCAATTCTTACACCAGGGCCTCCTGGTGGATGAAACTGGCTTATATGGCCAGGCGATGGCATGAACGTTGATGGATCTTCAGCATTTATTCTACATTCAATTGAGTGACCATTGAACTTTATATTGTCTTGTGTAATTGATAATTTCTCTCCTGAAGCTACACGGATTTGTTCCGAAATTAAATCTATCCCTGTAAGAAACTCGCTAACAGGATGTTCTACTTGTATTCTTGTATTCATCTCAATGAAACTAAATGAACCATCTTGATATAAAAATTCAAAAGTCCCAGCCCCTGTATAACCCAATTGAACACATGCTTCTGTGCAGATTTTACCAATATTGTCGATTTCATCTCTTGATATATTTACAGCAGTTGTTTCTTCAATTACTTTTTGATTCCTTCTTTGCAAGGAACAATCCCTTTCGCCAAGATGTATAGCATTGCCATGATTGTCACAGAGTACTTGTATTTCTATATGCCTTGGTTTATCAAAATATTTTTCAAAATACAAATCTCCATTTCCAAAAGCATTTTCTGCTTCAGATCTTGTTATTTTCATAGCATTAGGTAAATCTTTAGCAGTATGTACTATCATCATACCTCTTCCGCCACCACCATGTATAGCCTTTAGCATTACAGGAAAACCCACAGCTTCTACATCTTTTATTATGGCTTTAGGATCGTCTGGAAGTACCCCATCATATCCAGGTATACAAGGGACTCCAAATGATTTCATAGCAGTCTTAGCTTTAATTTTATCTCCCATTTTTTTTAATACTTTGCTTGATGGTCCAATAAATATAAATTTATTTGTCTCAACAATCTCAGCAAATTGAGCGGACTCTGACAGAAAACCATATCCGGGATGTATTGCATCAGCATTAGTCAGTTCTGCAGCGCTTATTATCGAAGGTATATTTAGATAGCTTTTCTTGGGATCAGAAGACCCTATACATACAGACTCATCAGCCATCTTAACATGAGGTAGTTGGCGATCTACTGTCGAGTGTACCGCTACAGTTTTAATTCCTAGTTTCTTACATGACCGTAAGATCCGTAATGCGATTTCACCTCTATTGGCAATTAATATTTTTTTAATCATATTATTATTTTATTATAAACAAGGGTTGCCCGAACTCTACTGGTTCTGAGTCCTCTGCTAAAATTTCAACTATAGTCCCAGCTTGTTCAGCTGTTACTTGGTTCATCATTTTCATAGCTTCTAGTATGCACACCGTATCCCCTTTGTTAACTTTTTGCCCTTTTTCTACGAACGGTTTTGAGTCTGGAGAGGCTGCTCTATAAAATGTTCCCACCATTGGAGAGTCAATAGTATCTCCATCAGCAAGTTGTTCAGATTCACCCTCACTTTTTTGTCTTTGCCCCTTATTATCAGCTTGTTCGGTTATAACAGGAGTGACATGATTCTGAGTGTTAATTATAGGTTGTTGAACTTGCGATGCACGGGATAGCTTTATTGACTCTTCGCCCTCTTTAACCTCTATTTCCGCTAGACCAGATTCTTCTAATAACTCCATAAGTTTTTTAATTTTTCTTAAATCCATGCTTATACCTCTATATGTTTTATAGCCTCTAATAGCGCATATTTATAACCACTTGTCCCACAACCAACAATAACCCCATCACTTATATCACTTAAAAATGATTTTTTTCTAAACTCTTCTCTCTTATGAATATTTGATATATGAACTTCTATAAAAGGAATTTGAATACTTAAGAAAGTATCTCTCAATGCTATGCTTGTGTGTGTAAGAGGCCCAGGGTTAATTATTATAAATTTCGTATTTTCTGCCTTAGAACTTTGTATTAAGTCAATAATTTCATGTTCCGCATTGGATTGAATAAACTTGATAGACTTATTGTGATCACTTGATAAATTTTGGAGGGTAGTTTCAACATCAGATAGAGACTCTTCACCGTATATTTCAGGTTCTCTTGTTCCTAATAAATTCAGATTAGGTCCATTTATTACTAGTATATCTGCCAAAATTGCCCCTTAATTGAATTTTAATAGAAATTAGCAGATATTTGTGGATTTTACAAGAAAATAATATATTAATTTAGTTTTAGACTGTCTAGTCTATTTAAAAAACTATCAGCATCTATAAAACCAACAATTCTTGCAGATTTTATTTCATCACCTTTATTATCAAAAAACATTAACGCTGGTGGACCATAAATCTGATTATCAGATAAAAATTTTGAATGATCATCATTGTTTTCTGTTACATCAAATTTAATAATATTAATATTTTTTAGTTGCTGACGTACTCTTATATCGCTGAAAGTATATTTATCTAATTCCTTACATGCTACACACCAATCTGCCCATAAATCCACCATCGTTATGCTCTCTGTATTTTTAATACTTTCAAATAGATCTGCGGAGCTATCATATTTTATAAATATTTGACTATCATCCTGTTCAATAAAACTTACAGTTGGATCAAAGTTATCATTTACTCTTAAGCCATATAGTTGTAATAAGGAGTAACTAAACAGTATTATAGAGAGTACTTTTAAGCTATTTTTAATAATATAACCTTTGACATTAGATCTATAAAAAATCCAAGCTATAAAAGCCGACAACAATGCCCATAAAAATGCAGCCATATAAATTGATAAGATTCTCTCAATTAACCACACTGCTACAACTAAAAATAATATACCAAATAGTTTATTGACAAATTCTAAATATGGACCAATCTTTTTCATTAGTTCAGATGCGGATGTTCCAAGTATAAGTAGAGGTAGGCCCATGCCTATACCAAGAGAAAATAGTGCGGTTGCTCCAATTATATAATTATTTGTTGATGCTATATACACCAAAGCACCTATTAGTGGAGCAGTTACGCACGGACCAACGATTAGAGCAGACAGCGAACCCATTATCCCAACACCAACATATGATCCAGATTTACTATTATTTGATTTATTTATCAAAATATTTTGAAAGTATTGCGGCATTTGGATAGTTATAAAATTAAACATTGAGAGTGCAAGCATAACAAATAATAAGGTAAAAGCTCCAATTACATATGGGCTTTGCAGACTAGCTTGTATGTTGATTCCTGATGCAGCTATTATGGTTCCTGCAATCGCATAAGTAAAAGCCATAGTCAGTACGTATGTGAGCGATAAAAGAAAAGACTTTTTTCTAGATATGTCTGGCCCTTGTCCCACAATAATTCCAGTTAATATTGGTATCATTGGAAAGACGCATGGTGTAAAGGATAATAGTAGTCCTGCAAGTAAAAATAAAAAAATATTTAAAATTATTGATTGCGTGTTAAGTTGCTCTGTTATAGAAAATTGGTTATTTGATGAACTAGTTTTTAAGAATAATCCATCTTCAGAACTATATTCCTTTAATGCAACAATTTTTCTTATTGGAGGATAACAAAGGCCAGCATCAGCACAACCTTGATATTTAATTATCAGATTGGCGTCTTCATTAATATTGTCAAATGTTAACTCAGCAGTAGTTGAGTTATAATAAACATCTACATCCCCAAAAAATTCATCAATTTTTTTTGTACCATCAGGCATTTGTGCTTTAGTTATTTTTACATCATCGCGGTCTGTAGAAAATTCAAACATGCCCATATAAAGGTAATATCCTTTTTCTATTTGCCAATCTATCGAAATCCTCTTTTCACCAATACTAGTCACAGACATTTTGAATGCTTTATCGGGAGCTAGGAATTCTGGTTGATCATCAGGCAAGCCAGTTCCGAACACAGATGTGGAGAAAATAAATATAATTGTTAAAAATATCTTTTGCATACTAAATATCAACGACTTAACATTATAACCAAATATTGTCTATATAACATATTATCTCCTATAGAATTTTTGTCCATTGATGATGTGCTAGAATTGTATTATGAATATGAAAAAAATTGCCGTCTTTTCTCTAGTAATGCTACCTATTATTGAGATTGTGTTATTTGTCGAGATCGGCTCTATTATTGGGAGTTTTAATACTATTAGCATTATAATACTATCAGCTTTTCTAGGTATATATCTCATAAAGACTCATGCGCCTACTTATCTAGCTGAAATACGTAATAAATTAATCCAAGGGATCAGACCAGATAAGGAGATTTTTTCTGGTGTTATAACTTTCATTTCTGGGGTGCTTTTCTTAATTCCCGGATTTCTGACGGACTTTATTGCCCTATCACTCTTATTACCGCCTATCAAAAATGTCTTCATTAGAAAGTACAGTTTTAAGCCTAATTATTCAAGAAAACAACAGAATAGAAAGTCAGTAATTGATGTTGAACATAAGGAAGATGACTAATTCCTCAATTACACTTGAAATTTAAGAAAAGGACGCTATATTAACAGTCAGGGTGTAAAAAGAGCTCAAAATAACTTACTTAAGAGGATTTCATATGAATATTAGACCGTTACATGATCGTGTAATAATTAGACGCATGGAAGAAGAAAAAACGTCTCCTGGTGGTATTGTAATCCCAGATTCGGCCACTGAAAAACCAGTTAAAGGTGAGGTTGTTGCTGTAGGCAATGGCAAAATACTAGATAGCGGTGAAGTAAGACCGCTAGATGTTAAAGTTGGAGACACCATCCTTTTTGGCAAATACTCAGGTACTGAGGTAAGCGTAGATGGAGAAGAATTACTTGTCATGAGAGAAGATGACATAACAGCAATTATTAGTTAATTAATAGAACTTTAGAGGAAAATACAATGACAGCAAAA
>MDTB01231948.1_pt1 | contig 14001 bp, 10 predicted proteins | sample 811161 | NCBI WGS metagenome assembly MDTB01 (sample SAMN05326650, study PRJNA326480) | marine metagenome | isolation source: seawater | place: Mediterranean Sea | collected 2009
ATTCTAATGCAGGTTGCTAAATCCGGTATAATAAGCAAAAACACTGCTGCAAGAAAAATTTCTAAAATTTCAAAAAAAATTTCCTCTAAATAATCAATTTAAAGTTGATCGACCAAAAAAATTTAATCTACATTTAGTATCTTGTAACCAAATGTAGAAACTTAATTCAGTGAGTTGAAATTTTTTTTTAATTCTATCTGAACGATAATCGTACAACCAATTTATAATTTTATTTTTGATTACAACCTATACTTAGTTGCAAATAATTTACAAAAGTCGTTTAAAGGAATCTCTTTAAGAATTATCTACATGGAAAACAATAACATTAAAAAACAAAACGCTTTTATTTCAGAAGAAGAAAAGACGCTAAACTGGGAAGAAATACAAAAATCATTTAAAAAAACCTTTGGTAGTGAAGTTTACAATAGTTGGTTACAAAAAATATCTTTAGTAAAAGAATATAATGATTATATAATATTGGGAGTTCCAACGCGTTTTTTCCGAGATTGGATTGTATCTAGATATTTAGATAAGATACTTGAGCAAGTTAAGAGTTTTAAATTAAGTCTAAATAGAATCGAGTTTAAGATAATTGAAGAAACTAAGCAAAATCAGGAATTTATTAAAATAGATGAGCTTAGTAAAGTTACAGAAATTAAAGATTCAATTTTAAATTATAATAGATTAAACCCAAGCTTAAGCTTTGATAGTTTTATTCAAGGCAAGAGTAACGATATAGCATTATCTTATTCCAAAAAAGTGTGTGAGCAGGTTGCTAGATATAACCCTCTGTATATTTGTGGTGGCGTAGGTTTAGGTAAAACTCACCTATTAAACGCAATCGGATTAGAGCTACAAAATAATAATAATGTAATGTTTATATCAGCAGAGAGGTTTATGTATCATTTTATCAAATCTATCAAAAAAAATGACATGGTAAATTTTAAAGATTTTTTCAGAAAGTCTTCAATTTTTATCATAGATGACATTCAATTTATAAGTGGAAAAGAAAGCTTGCAGGAAGAATTTTTTCATACGTTTAATAGTCTAATAGATAAAGGCTCACAGATAATAATTTCTGCTGACCGCGCACCTATGAAATTAGATAGAGTTCAAGATAGAATTAAATCTAGATTAGCTGGAGGTTTAGTAGTTGATATTGATGTTCCAGATGCAGAATTAAAAACAAAAATAATTAGAAAAAAAATCGAAGAAATTGAAAGCCAATTTAAAGAAAATATCAATCTGAGTGACGATGTTATTACTTTCATAGCAAATGAAAGTAAAACAAACATTAGAGAACTTATAGGTGTTTTAAATAGAGTAATTGCATTTAGCAGAGTTCACAATAAAGAATTAACAATTAGTGACTGCAAAAATATTTTAAAAGATGTCTTTAATCAAATTAGAGTCATTACAGTTGATAAAATACAAAACATTGTTTCAAATTATTTCAATATAGCATTGAGTGAAATGCTTTCCCAAAGAAGGTCGAGACCACTTGCAAGACCAAGGCAAATAGCAATGTACTTAGCAAAAAAAATGACAACTAGATCATTGCCAGAAATAGGAAGAAGGTTTGCTAATCGAGATCATACTACAGTAATTCATGCAGTAAAAACAATTACTAGACTGTCTGAACAAGACGATGAGATGAAAAAAAATATTAGCCAGATTAAAAGTTTATTATTAGAACAATAACTAAATGCAATTTGTTGTCAAAAGGGATAATTTATTAAAATCATTAAATTTTGTTCAAGGAGTAGTTGAGAAAAAAAATACACTTCCAATTTTATCCAATGTGTTGCTTCAACTTAAAGATAACAAATTACAAATTGTAGCTACAGATCTTGACATAATTTTTTACGATGAAATTGAAAATGTTAAGATTATAAAAGAAGGTAGCACAACTACATCTGCAGCAATTCTTTATGATATTTTAAGAAAAATTTCTTCCGACTCAGAAATAAATTTTGAGTTAAAATCAGAAAACAAACTGAGCTTAAAAAGTGATAATTCTGATTTTAATCTTTTATGTTTGCCTATTGATAATTTTCCAACATTCGCTGACGAGTTTGAAGGACCAGAAATTTCACTAAATAATGAAAGATTTCTTAAATTATTAAATAAAACAAAAATTTCAATCTCAAATGATGACACGAGACACTATTTAAACGGAATTTTTTTGCATTTAACCGAAGCTCACGGAAGGAGTTTTTTAACCGGAGTAGCAACTGACAGTCATAGGTTGTCATCTAGCAGTCTCGAAATTGAAAATTCTACTAATTTTACCTCATTAATACTTCCTAGAAAAACCGTATTTCAATTATGTTCACTTCTTACCGAGACATCCGATAAATTGACAATGCAAGCTAGTGAAAATAAAATAAAATTTACGCTTGGTAAAATAAAGCTGATATCAAAAGTAATTGATGGAAAGTTTCCTGACTACAAAAAAGTTGTTCCTGCCGAAAATAATAAAACTTTAGTTGTTTCATCTAAAGATTTTATTAACTCTATTGAGAGAGTTGCAAGCGTTTCATTAGATAGAAAAGAAGGTGTGAAATTAGTTATTGAAAAAGATAATATTCAGCTTTCAGTAAATAGCGCTAATTCTGGAGATGGTAACGAAAAAATCAAAGCTGAATTTAACGCCGAAAATTTAAATATAAGTTTCAATTCAAAATATTTAATTGATATTGCCTCTGAAGTAGAAGATAAAAATTTAAAAATTAATTTAAAAGACTCTGTTTCACCAGTTCTAATCGAAGATATTTCCGATAAAAATAGCTATTATGTTATAATGCCAATGAAAATTTAAATTTGTGGGATTCTAGAAATAATTTTTATTTTTGGTCTAGAATTGTTGGTACTTAATAGTTTTAAGTCATTATGACTACTAGAGATTTTATATTCTATTAAAAAAATGATATAACTTTGTTTCAAAATAAATGTCAAAAAATTCTGAATTAAAAAAAAACACATCTTATGGTGCTGACTCTATTAAAGTTTTAAAAGGACTTGATGCAGTCAGAAAAAGACCTGGAATGTACATCGGAGATACTGACGATGGCTCGGGATTGCACCATATGGTTTTTGAAGTAGTAGATAATTCAATAGATGAAGCTTTAGCAGGACATTGTAAAAACATATCTGTGTCAATAAATTCAGATAACACGGTCACAGTCGAAGACGATGGAAGAGGAGTGCCAGTTGACATGCATAAAGGTGAAAAAATGTCTGCTGCTGAAGTTATTATGACTCAATTACATGCTGGTGGAAAATTTGACCACGATTCGTATAAAGTCTCCGGAGGACTTCATGGAGTGGGTGTTTCTGTTGTAAATGCTTTATCAGAGAAATTAGATTTAAATATTTTTAGAGCTGGTTATGAATATGAAATCAAATTTAAGGATGGAAATTCAATAAAGCCATTGAAAAAATTGGGAAAAACAAAAAAAAATGGCACCAAGATAACTTTTCTGCCTTCAAAGCAAATATTTTCTTCTATTAAATTTAGCTCATCGATATTAGATAGAAGAATAAGAGAACTTGCTTTTTTAAACAAAGGTATAGCAATTAAATTAATTGATAATACTTCAAAAAAAACCAAAGAATTTTTACACAAGTATGATGGAGGTATAACTGAGTTTGTGAAACATATTAACAACAAGAAACCTATATTAGTCAATAAAAATGAAAAGGAAGTATTTAAAAAACCAATTTATATAACTGCAACAAAAAATAATGTAGTTGTTGAATGCTCCTTCGAATGGAATGCAGGATATTCAGAGGAAGTTTTGCCGTTTACAAACAATATACCACAAAAAGATGGAGGAACTCATTTACTTGGCTTCAGAACAGCTCTTACAAGAGTAATAAATAAATATACAGCTGACAGAAATAATAAAAAAAATAAAATTACCTTTTCAGGTGAAGACATAAAAGAGGGTTTAACAGCAGTGTTGTCAATTAAGATGCCTGATCCTAAATTCTCTTCTCAAACAAAAGATAAACTAGTTTCATCAGAGATAAGGAATGTTGTTGAACATATTGTAAGTGAAAAAGTTTCAACTTGGTTTGATCAAAATCCTTCTGTTGCAAAAGTTGTTTTAGAAAAAATCACTCAAGCAGCAATGGCAAGAGATGTAGCTAGAAAAGCTAGAGATAATGTAAGACGAAAAGGGACTTTCGAATTGTCAGGCTTGCCAGGCAAACTTGCAGATTGCCAAATTCAAAAAAGAGAGGGAACAGAATTATTCATAGTTGAGGGAGACTCAGCAGGAGGATCTGCAAAGCAAGGAAGAGTAAGAGAATATCAAGCTGTGCTTCCTCTTAGAGGAAAAATTTTAAATACTTATGTTAATGGAAAAACTAATGGTGAGGATCAATCTACAAAAGCTTTATCCAAAATGATGTCTTCAAATGAAATTGTTACACTTATAAACGCGCTAGGAACTGGATCTAAAGATTTTAATATTGAAAACTTAAGATATGATAAGATTGTAATTATGACCGATGCAGATGTTGATGGATCTCATATAAGAACACTTCTATTAACTTTTTTTAATAATTATCCTTTTAATCAATTAATTGAAAATGGACATATTTATCTTGCTCAACCACCTTTATTTAAAATAACAAAATCTAATAAGGGCATTTATATTAAAGACGAGAAAGCCCTAGAGGATTATATCTTGGATGCTGGTAATGTGAATAAAAAAATTAAAAAAGGGTCAGTCGAATATAAAAAATTCATACAAGATCAAAGAGAAAAATTATCTATTCAACGATTTAAAGGATTGGGTGAAATGAACCCCGAAGAACTATGGCAGACTACTCTTAATCCAGATAATAGAACTATGCTTAGAGTTCAGTATTCAAAAGGAACTAAAGATAAATCAAAAGAGGACCAAAAAATGATCAAGGTGTTAATGGGTGATGAGGTAGCTCCAAGAAAAGATTTTATTACCAATAATGCTTTAGATGTTTTAAACCTAGACATCTAGTTCAAACATGAATTTTTCAACTCTCTTCCGTACAAAAGAGAACCTAAATTTAGATAAAAGCACTTTAACGATACTTAGATATATAGCGATTTTTGGTCAATTTTTTGCAGTAAATATAGTCTTTTTTTACCTAAATTTGAAATTTCCAATTAAGGAGAGTTATATTGTAATTTTCATTGGGTTATTAACAAATTTATTTCTTCAATTTAGAGTTAAAGTCAACCAATTGAAAGACTCTTACGCATCACTATTTCTTTTATACGATTTGTTTCAACTAAGTACTCTTTTATATTTAACTGGAGGTATATTAAATCCATTTTCACTTTTGATGATTATACCAACAATTGTTTCTTCTACGTTTTTAAGTATGGGTACAACTATCATATTAGGAGTAATAACTTCTTTTTTATTATTCCTAATTTCTTTCACTCACTTGCCTTTACCAGGGCTAGACTCAAATATTTTTGCTGTCCCTAATTATTATACAATAGGAATACTCATTTCAATTTTGATTGGATTAATTTTTTTAAGTTATTTTGGAATAAGATTTGCTGGTGAGTCAAAAAAAAGATCGGAAGCATTAAATAAATTGCAAGAGGTAATATCAAAAGAATATGAGTTGGAGTCACTGGGAGGTCAAGCGGCTGCGGCTGCCCATTCATTAGGAACACCCTTAGCTACAATTACTGTTGTGGCCAAAGAGTTAAAAAAAGAAATTGGAAACGATAAAGAATATTCAAAAGATATTGATTTGCTTGTAAGTCAGACTAAAAGATGCAGTGAAATACTTAAAAAGATTTCAAAAAAACAAATAGCGGAAGATAATTTTTTAAGCACTATAAAATTTGAGGACCTTCTAGAGGAAATTATTAATTCGTTTAAAGAAACTTCATCAAAAGAGATTGATCTTGTAATCGATGATGATAAGAATAAAATTGCTGTACAACGAACTCCCGAGATGATTTACGGGTTAAGAAATTTTATAGGAAATGCTGTAAAATTTTCTAAAAGTAAAGTTAAAATTTTTCTAAAAAGTGATAAAAAATTAATAGAGATTAAAATAAATGATGATGGGCCAGGTATACCGGAGGATATTATAAAAATAATAGGTGAGCCTTATATTAAATCAAGATCAAAAGAATTAAGCCCCAACTCTGGTCTAGGTCTTGGAACTTTTTTAGGAAAAACTTTATTAGAAAGGCAAAATGCAAAATTATTATTTAGAAGAAATGGTGATCTTGGAGGAGCTTTAGTAATTATAAGTTGGAGTCTAAAAAATTTAATTAATTCTTAAATTCAAAAGTGTAAGCTAGAATTTTATAGGCAAGTTTTGCGACCAGAAAATTATAAGAGTTGAAATTTTTAATTGGCGCTAATTCATTTATGTCAGCTCCAACTACATTAGAAAGCTGACAAACTTTTTTTATAATTGGTAATACATCCTCCCATAGTAGGCCACCTGGCTCAGGAGTTCCGGTTGCTGGCATTATACTTGCATCAAATCCATCTACATCGAAGGTGATATAAACAGTCTTATTATTAAATAAACTATCAATTTTAGATAGATCCCAGTTTTTTTTATCCTTACTCCAAAAAATTTTAATTCTATCTCTGTTTTTATTATAAAAATCCATTTCTGGTTTAGATAAATTTCTTATACCAAATGAAACAACATTTACATTTTTATAGTCTAAACATCTTTTAATTGCTGAGGCGTGTGAAAACTTCTCTCCTTGATAGCTTTCTCTTAAATCTGCATGAGCATCAAAATGTAATAAGGTTAAGTTCTCATATTTATTTATTATAGGTTCAATGGATCCAGGCGTGATAGAGTGTTCACCGCCAAATATTAGAGGAAATTTATTGCTTGCTATTATTTTTTTATTAATTTTTGATAGTTGATCTAAAGCTTGTTTAATATTTTTCTTTATTGCAAAAGGTTTTAAAGTTTTAATGCCTATATCTTTGTATGGCTCTTTATTAAGTTCTTCATCAAATAATTCCACTTGATGAGAGGCTTTAATTATTTCCTTAGGCCCATTTTTTGTGCCTCCTCCGTAGCTTACTGTTTTTTCTAGACCAAAGGGAACAACTATTACTTTAGGGTCTATATTTAGATCAGCATCATAACCCAAGAAACCTTTTTTTTGATTTAAGTATTCCATTGTTTAATCAAAAATATTTGAAAAATTTCTTTTTTCTCTGTTTTGCCAATTTTTCCGGTGATAAGCGTCGCTAGCAATTAGAGGAAGTACACTGGTAGCTTCGGCAAAAACCATCTGCTCTTTAGTTACATCAACTTTCCCCCATGAACTGGCTTCTTTTAATGTTGAACTACTACAAGCCCCATCTCTTGTATCAGCAACAGTTATTTGTATTGCATATTTGTGCATATTAACATTTTTCCCTAATAACTCTGCACAAACAACAGTGTCTTGAATAAAGTTTTTAGGAACACCACCACCAATCATAAATAAACCTGATTGTTTGGATTGTAATTTTATTTCAGTAAGTTCTCTAAATTCACGTATGGTGTCAATTGTTATATGTTTATTAGGGTTCTGCTCTTGATGCATAACTAGACCAAAACCAGCTGAGCTATCAGTGAAGGCCGGGCAAAATATCGGAACATTATTATCAAATGCTGTTTCAATTAAAGAGTCTTTTTTCTTACCATTAGATTTTAAATATTTACCTAATTCTTTAATAAATTCTCTTGAAGTATAAGATTTAGGTTTTAACTTATTAGCTATGTCACATATTGTCTGATCACAAGCTTGTAATTCTTCCTCATCAATGTAGGTGTCATAAATTCTATCAATATAATTTTTACGTAGTTCAGTATCATCTTGAAATTGAGATCCTTGATAATGTTTAAAACCTAGTGCTTCAAAAAAATCCATATCAATTATGGAAGCCCCAGTAGCTACAATCGCATCAACCATATTGTTTTTTACTAAATCAGCATATAATTTCATGCATCCAGCTGCTGAAGTGGATCCTGCTAAAGTTAGGAAAATTGAACAATCTTTGTCTGCTAACATTTCATTATAAATACCAGCGGCTCTAGCTGTATCTCTTGAGGTAAATGACATTTTACTCATACCATCAATGATCTTTCTTGAGTCAAAAGATTTAATATCGATGTGTTCTACCGGATTACTTAGAAGTGATTTTTTATTGTGTCCAATTTTAGGACTATTATTTTTGCCCATTAAGCGACTAAAGAATCAACTTTATTATTTAATTGTTCGTAAATAGACATAATCGGTTTGTCGCTCACTTCAAATATTTCATTTGAGTAGAAACCATTGAAGTTGGTTCTAAAAGTCAAACCGTATGCACCAAGTTGACCTAATTCAATATAATCACCTTCTTTTATGTTATTTGGTAAAAGAAAAGGACCTTTCATGTAATCTAAACTATCACATGTTGGACCAAATAAGCTAAACGAAGTTAATTTTTTTGATTGAATTCTACCATCAGTTATCATTTTTGTTGGAAAAATAAAATTTGGCACACCTGCATCAAATAAAGATCCATAAGTTCCATCGTTAATATAAAGATTTTGTTTTTTTCGTAGAACAACCTTTACAATTGTCGAACCAGATTCTGCTACAATTGCTCTACCAGGTTCGCAAATGATTTCTGGGAGTTTATTTAATTTTAAATTTTTTAAACCTTTTTTAATTTCATTCATATAACACTCTAAAGGCTCTGGCTTTAAATCAGGGTAAACAGCTGGAAAACCTCCTCCAATATTTATCACGTCTGGAATAATTTTAGTTTTTTTAATAATGCTCCCTATTTCCCTTATACCTTTTGAGTAAGAAATTTTTTCCATACATTGTGAGCCCACATGAAAACTAATTCCAAGTTTTTTTGAATAATCTTTACACAATCTCACTAGGCCTAAAGCTTCTGAAGGTAAAGCTCCAAATTTTCTTGATAAATCAATTTCAGCATGTTCATTAGAGATAGCTATCCTTACAAATAGATTTAAATCTTTTGCTTGGTTGGTTGCTTCTAGAATTTTTCTTAGTTCGTCTTTATTGTCTAAAGAGAAGCTTTTTACACCATAATCAAAGTAAGCTGATGAAATGCTTTCTTTACTTTTTATCGTATGCATAAAGTGTAGCTTAACATTTGGATTAATTTTTTTAATGAGTTTAATTTCATTTAAAGAGGCAACATCAAAATCCTTTACACCGTTAGCTATGACCAGTTTAATTACTTTCTCATGGGGATTTGTTTTCACAGCATAAAGCATTTTACCTGGAAAATTATCTTTAAAAAACTTTAAGGATTTTTTAATCTCTTCAGTCCGTATACAATATACGGGATAATCTGGTTTTAGTGTGTTAACTAATTCGTTAACCGACTTAAATTTTCGCATTTCATGTGTCCCCCGTTAGTTTACACAAAGGTTTTTTAAAAAATTTAATAAAAAAAACCTTGATTAATTTGCGTTTAAGGTTTTTTTGACTTCATGTAAAGAAAAAAAAGCCATTTTGAGCTGTTGAAATTATGTCCACAGTACCCATATAAGCCTTGTATGAGAGCACAAAAAAATTTACCTGAGCAACTAAAATTGTCAGATTTCGAGGATAAATCACTACTTATACTTGATGATGACGATCCCCTTCGAGGAAGACTCGCAAGAGCTATGGAAAAGAAGGGTTTTCAAGTAAAAGAGGCAAAAACAGTGGCTGAGGGACTTAATTTAGTAAAAACGACACCTCCTGGCTTTGCCTGCGTTGATCTTAGACTTGAAGATGGCAATGGATTAGACGTTGTAAAAGAGTTAGCAAAAATTAAGAAGGACGTCCGAATAGTTATGTTAACGGGATATGGGAATCTACCTACAGCTGTAGCAGCGGTAAAGGCAGGCGCCATAGATTATATAGCTAAACCTGTTGATGCTGATGACGTCGAATCAGCTTTGCTTGCCTCTCCTGAGTCAAAAGCAAGACCACCAGAAAATCCAATGTCTGCTGACAGAGTTAAGTGGGAACATATTCACCGCGTTTTTGAATTGTGCAATAGGAATGTTTCTGAAACAGCTAGAAGATTAAAAATGCACAGAAGAACTCTTCAAAGAATTCTTTCTAAAAGGTCACCAAGATAGAGCTAAATAAACCTCTTTAATTTCTGAATTTGATTTACAGCGAGCGTAGCAATTAAAATTTTAAAAAGCTCAGCTAATAGAAAAGGTTGAGCACCTAGTTGAAAAATTGGTTTATCCCAGCCAATTAAATTACCTAACCATGCTAAGCCTAAACAATAAATAAAACTCGTAGCTAACAAAAATTTTAAAAAATTTTTTAATACATTATCGTTGTAAACAAATTTTCCTGAAATAAAAACGGCTACAAGAAAACCTAATAGATATCCCATTGTGGGGCCTGTAAAGTAAACTAGTCCCACACCTTTCTCCGGAGTACCAGAAAAAACTGGTAATCCAATAATACCCTCAAATAGATATAAAGAAACAGTTGCTAAACCAAGTTTCCATCCAAAAATAATTCCAATTAAAAGAACTACCAATGTTTGCATTGTCATTGGAACAGGATAGAAAGGTATTCTAATTTTTGAAGAAATTGCTAAAAGTATGCTTCCGAGTAATGCAAAAAAAATATATTTAGTTATTTTTGATTGTTTAAAACTTTTTACTAATTCCATATGATTAATTAAACATATTTTCTATTAAAATCTAGTGCTTTGTTAATTGCATAAAAACATCTTCTAAATCACCATCATCTGTAAAAATATCCTCAATTTTAATATTGTTTTGATTAAAATAATTTATTATTTCACCAAAATTTAGAGAGGCCTTCTCGTAAGATGCTGAAATTAAGTTCTTGGAAATGACCTTGAATTCTATACCATCCATAAATAACGGATTGTTTAAATTTACTGTTTTGACTTTAAAACTTATCTTTTTCGTCTTAATTCTTTTCAAAAGATTCTCAGTTGTATCTAAAGCTACTATATTACCTTTATCAATAATAGCTATACGATCACACATTTCTTGTGCTTCTAATAGATAATGAGTAGTTAAAATTATTGTGACTCCCTCTTCATTAAGCTTTTTTACATTGTACCAAAGATTATTTCTTAGCTCTACGTCGACGCCAGCGGTTGGTTCGTCTAAAATTAATATGGGTGGTTGATGAACCATTGCTTTAGCAATTAGAAGTCTTCTTTTCATTCCGCCAGATAAACTTCTTGAATAAGCATTAGCCTTACCCTCTAAAGCAACCATTTTAAGTATTAAGTCTGTAATCCTATCATTTTTTGCCACTCCATAAAGACCAGCTTGAAGTTCCAATAATTGCTTTGGACTAAAAAAAGCATCCAGGTTAACTTCTTGAGGAACTATTCCTATTGAGGCTTTAACTTGTCTTGGATTTTTATCTAAATCAAATCCCCATACGTTAACTAGCCCTGATGTTTTGGTTACTGTTCCACCTAAAATACTTAAAAAGGTTGTTTTACCAGCTCCATTAGGGCCAAGCAGTCCAAACACTTCACCTTCTTTAACTTCAAAAGTTAAATCAGTTATAGCCTTTGTTTCCTTTTTTGTTTTGGTGCTCGAATAGATTTTATTGAGATTTTCAACAGTTAAAGCATTATTAGACATAATTTTTTAATCTTAGCAAAGAATTCAATGTAATATGTATATATGAGTTCAATAAAAAAAACAGATCATTTTTACCTTATAGATGGATCAGGTTATATTTTCAGAGCTTATTACGCGCTACCACCTTTATCAAGAAAAAGTGATGGACTGCCTACAGGAGCAGTAAGTGGTTTTTGCTCGATGCTTTTTAAACTTTTAGAAGATGCTAGATCTGATAACTCGAAAAATAAACCAACTCACTTCGCAGTTATATTTGATTCAGCCAGAAAAAATTTTAGAAATGAAATTTACAGTGATTACAAAGCAAACAGAGCTGAAGCACCTGATGATTTAGCACCTCAATTCGAATATATAAGAAAATCGGTTGAGGCTTTCAACTTACCATCAATTGAACTTTTAAACTATGAAGCAGATGATCTTATAGCTACTTTTGCAAAAAAAATTACAGGGGCTGGAGCTAAAGTTACTGTAATATCATCAGACAAAGATTTGATGCAACTAGTTACAGATAAAGTCAGATTATTTGATCCTATGAAAAGTAAAGTAATAGGTGAAAAGGAAGTAATGGAAAAATTTGGAGTTAAACCTAATCAGGTGATAGATGTGCAATCGCTTGCAGGTGACAGTTCAGATAATGTCCCTGGAGTCCCAGGCATAGGCATAAAGACAGCAGCCGAACTTATTAATAAATATAAAACTCTAGAAAATTTATTAAATAAAGCATCTGAAATACCCCAAAATAAAAGACGAGAAACATTATTGTCAAATAAAGATAAAGCCATGATTAGCAAGCAATTAGTCACTTTAAAAAATGATGTACCATTAAAAAATGATGTAGCTGATTTTTTTATTAAAGATATTAATAAAGACAAATTATATGACTTTTTAAGAGAGATGGAATTCAATAGATTACTCAGCCAAGCAATTAGCTTTTATGGCGAACCAGAAAATAAAGATTTAAGAGAAAAAAATTTAATAAAAAAAAGTACGATAAATGTAAAGTCTTACAAAACGATTTCAAAAGAGCGAGAATTAGACGAATTAATTAAAAAATTGAATGAAAAATCAATTATTGCAGTTGATACTGAAACCTCATCACTTAACCCACAAGAAGCAGATTTAGTTGGTGTATCGTTATGCTATGAAGCCAACGAGGCTTTTTATATTCCAGTAGGTCATAAAGAGACAACAGAACTAAAAAAAGATTTAGTTTTAAATAAACTTAGACCAATTTTAGAAGATGAAAGTATAAAAAAAATTGGCCAAAATATAAAATATGATTTTATCATATTTAGAAATCACGGTATTGAATTAAGTCCATTAGATGACACTATGCTACTTTCGTATACATTAGACGCTGGAAACAACAGGCATAATATGGATACACTATCCGAATTGCACCTAGGACATAAAACTATATCTTATAAAGAAATAGTCGGAACCGGAAAAAAACAATTAAATTTTTCCGAGGTGGATATAAAATCTGCTACTACATATGCAGCTGAAGACGCAGATATTACGTTTAGATTGTATGAAATTTTATCTGAAAGAGTATCCGAGGAGAAATTAGATAAAATTTACGATGTGTTCGAGAAACCAATGATTAAAATTCTTTCGAAGTTAGAAACTACAGGAATTAAAGTTGATGATGCTTATCTTAAAAAACTCTCAAAGAAGTTTGAAGAAAGATTAGTAAAAATTGAAAAAGAAATTTACAAAATATCAGGTAAAGAATTTAATATTGGATCACCCAAACAATTAGGTGAAATAATCTATAACGATCTAAAAATAGCAAAATTAAAAAAAACAAAAAAAGGGAGTTTAGCTACGAGCGCAAAAATTTTAGAAGACCTGGCATTGACCGGACATAAATTTCCTAATTTAGTTTTAGAATGGCGTCAAGTTTCAAAGCTAAAAAGTACTTATACTGACGCTTTGCAAGATCACATAAGCAAAAAAACTAAAAGAGTTCATACTTCTTTTTTATTAGCTGCAACTAATACCGGTAGGCTGGCTTCGAGTGACCCTAACTTACAAAATATACCTATAAAATCTTCAGATGGTAAAGAGATAAGAAAAGCCTTTGTAGCGGATAAAAATAACTTACTTATTTCAGCAGACTATAATCAAATAGAAATGAGAATTCTTGCTGATATGGCTGATGTTAAAGAATTAAAGAAAGCTTTTAAAAACAATCAGGATATCCACTCTTTAACAGCAAGCCAAGTTTTCAATGTTCCTATTACAAAAGTGACGGATGATATTAGACGAAAAGCAAAGGCAATTAATTTTGGAATTATTTATGGAATAACACAATATGGATTAGCAAAACAAATATCAGTATCAAAT